>JAEEGL011697587.1_pt1 | contig 41450 bp, 30 predicted proteins | sample 9134231 | NCBI WGS metagenome assembly JAEEGL01 (sample SAMN16246548, study PRJNA631951) | gut metagenome | biome: gut microbiome; feature: rumen; material: fiber-attached | host: Bos | place: Iran: Karaj | collected 2018-10
AATAGCCATTTTATAGGAATCGTGCATATCAAAGATAAGGGTCAGAATAAATGAAAGTGAAAAACTGACCATGGTAAACAGATAACCGTATAATGCCCCAATAAGAAGGAACGGCCCTATAAAGAACGACACTATCACGGTACCATCGAAAGAAATATTCAAGGTCTTGGCGTTTAGAGCCGCATATGTCGCAATAGCAGTAAGAAGTATCCACATTCCGATACCAATGCACCATATAGACCTTTTCAAAACTTGTTTCAAGTTAGCAGTATTGTCCATAAGCCATCCTTTCATCAGAACGAATAGTTAAGGATCATCTCACTAAGCGTTCTGTAGGTTCCCCTGGGCACTGAAAACTCTTTTCCATCCTCCATAACAAGCGTGTCTTTGGATATTCTCAAAACCTTCTTGAGGTTGATAATGCTCTTTATTCCGAGGCTGTAGAAATAGGGTTCATAGAGTTCCTCTGATATTTCCTTAAGAGTGCTCCTAACAAGATAGCTCTCGTTCTCGGCAACAATCCTCTTGTAATGATCCTCGGATTCCACGTACAGGATATCCCCTACAGCAACCCTGCTGACAGCGCCGCCGTCCTTAACCGTAAGAAACCTGGCCTCCTCGCTGTGGCAGACTCTGTCCATGGCTTCATAGAAATCATCCTGTAAAATAGGCTTTTCCAGATAATGAACAGCCTGGATCCTGAAGGCCTCTTTGTAAAAAGCATTGGAGGAAGTCATAAAAATAATATTGGCATCCTCATCCTTATCTCTTATGGCCTGTGCTATCTCTATGCCATTCATCCTGTCTATATAAATATCAAGCAGATATATGTCGTAGCTGTCCTTCTCCATCGCTCCCAAAAGCTCTATAGACGACGTGAACACATCCACGTCAAATATCAGCAGTGGATGTGTTCTTCTATAATTGTTAAGCAACTGTGTTGCCTCTCTGATACAGCTTTCTTCGTCATCGCAAATCGCTACTCTATACATGTTTCCCCCGGCCTTCGCCCCAACTTATGTATATCAGCCTTTATAGTCAATGGACTGCCCCACCATCTTCTCTGCAGGGGTCTGAACGCTGTCAGCCCGCAGACTAAAGTTGTAATCATCTATCTTTTTGATAAGTTCCTCCACCGAATCCGCCATGAGGATGACATAATCCTCCTCGTCCTCGGGGATGTCCCCCTTATCGGCGATCTTCTTCTGAAGGTTCTCTTTGATTTTTTCTTTCTGCTCCTTCTTAAGCTCGGCTTTCTCTGCCTTCTTTTTCTCAGCTCTCTTCTCCTGGATCTTATCTGCCATATCCTTGGAAGATTTCTGCATTACGGCAAAGAAGGAAGCGGTTCCGTTGTCATTAACCTGCATTCCGATGGTCTTGACGCCGGATTTGGTTGCCATGACATTCTGAAGCTGCGGCATCTGGGACTGGGCTCTGGCAATAAGCCCCTCGTACTTGGCCCTGTAATCCGCATCAGTAGCCATGCGCTCTATCTTCTCTTCGTCGATAAGAACCACCATTCTGTTGGCGTTTCCAAAGGAGCTGGCATTCTGCTTGGCATATTCCTTCATGTCCTTGCTGACAAGAACAAAATCCATTCCGGAATATTTTTTCTTAAGCTCTTCGTAGTACTTGGCGCCTTCCTCGGATAGCTGTACCTTGCCCAGTGTCTTGCCGTAATTGCCGGTCTGGGTGGTCTTCTGCGTATCCTTTGTGCCTGTACTCTTACCGGTCTCGTATGCGCCGGCGGCAGCAGTGATCTCGGAAATATTACTCATGGTTCCCTCCATTTCCCGGGTGTTTCCCGTATACGCATCCTTGCATGTATGGAAAGACATAACGTTCTTTCTTACTATTATATCGGAAACTTTAGTAATTTTCTCAATCACTTTATAATCTTTTAAGACAATTTGTATTTAAGTCTCTGCTCGGGAGTAAGCTTCGCATCGCCGTACTTCTCTTTGGCATCTTTGATCAGATCCTCGAGACTCTTGACATGGAATTTGTATATGGTCTTACCATTCATGCCAATGACGATATCTTCCTTGGTAAAATACAGTCCACCGTACTCTATTCTGCTGAGGATACCATAGGTGTCGGTATCAATGATAATCAGCTCCTTCTCATTGCAGAAGATGAACTGATTCTTCTCGGGAATCTCTTTTGTGTAAAAAGCCATATCCAACTGATCATCGGATATATATACATATTCATCTGTCTCAAGATCATAGATTCTGAAATAATAATCAGACCCCTGCAGGTATAACTTGCTTCCGTCCTCGGAGAACTCAAGATTCTTCTTGGTTCCGCCAAAGAAGCTTATCTCATCGGAGATTTCCAGTGTAGCTGTGTCCGCAACCCTGGCAAATCCATCGCCGCACTCCAGTACAACCTTGGAGAAATCCTCGGTAAAAGAGGCACTCAGCACTGTATAGTCCTCGAACAGCTGCGTAAACTCCTTCTTAACAAAATCGCATTTATACAACCGTCCATAGAAATCCCAATAATATACAGTGTCACCCTTTTCGTTCAAAACGCCGTCATTCCAGTATCCGCGTTCAAAATCATCCGAAAACCTGCCTTCATACAAAAGCTTCTTTTCCGAAATATCATATACCTTGTACTCCTTGCCATCTACAGAAAGAGCAACATTACGATCGCCGGAAAGAACCCAATCCATAATCTCTGCTGTATCAGGAATCGTCTCTATATCGCCGGTATCGATATGGCATAAGGTAAGGTCAGTATTATAGCCCATCACTACCAGTGTGTTTTCATCATGATATTTGATATCATCTGAAGTAATACCACTGAAAGAAAAGTCAGCGATCTCCTTGTCGGTAGCTGCATCGACCACATGTATCTCATAGGGAGAATCAGAGCCGGACTTTTTGGTTGTATAGAAAAAGTTGGTCTCCTCAGGGCTTGTGGCCATTGCATATATGGTTGTAGGGCTGTCGATCACTACCTCCTTGGTATCGTCTTCCATATAGCTCATAACAACGATATCCGGAGACTGATGCATGGACATGATCAAATACGGTCCTGTCTTGTACTCTGTAAGGTTCTCTCCCACCTCAATGCCATAGTCCGTATAATTGTAACCACTGCTGCCATCCATAACGGAAATATGGCCATCACTAGTTCCTACATTAAAGACCTCACCGTCTGGGTTTAAGTAAAATCCGATAATATCATTCTCCATAGGAATAGTAATATTGATCTCTCCTGTGTACAGATCAAGGTTATACATATTTCTGCCGGATGAAACCAGAACTTCGCCCTTCTTGCCTTCAGTTGTATCAATAATCCTGGACTTAACATATGTATAGCTGTTATCAGGCCCCATATGAGATCTGGTAACGTCAGTGCTCCACAGCTCCTTGCCGGTCTTGTAGTCAAACTTCTGTACAACATTTGTATGGTCTCCTGAAGCAAGAAGCGAATCCAGCAAAGTGGAGCATACCAGCAGAGTATCATCCGGAGCAAAAAACATATCAAGCACAGTGTCCATGGGCAGGTTAAGGTCCACACGTTTGCCTGTGGCTATCTCGTACACAATAACATTGGTGGTGTCTTCATCCGCCATTTTGAATGAAGTGTCAGGAAGGGCGTAATCAGCCTGAATTCCCACATACCTGTCATCAGGGCTGAAGATCATTTCTGAACAATACAGAAGATCCTCGTCAGCAAAGTTTTTTACAAGTTCACCGGTTCTTGCATCATACACAGCAGCACTTTCTCTGAAGTTAAGTGCAACATAATTGCCGCCCTTGCTGTATTTGGCAAAAAGCACATAGTCATCGGTAAAACGATTCTCATAGAGAACATTTCCTGCTTCGTCGTATCCTGTCATGAAATGCTCTGTAACGGCGCAAACCGCATCGCTGTTAATTGCAATGCCTGATACCTTATCGCGCTTGCCCTCATAGTAAATGGAGTTCTTCTTGAACAAAAGATCTCCGGTGTCCACATTCCAGTAATAAACTTCATCAAGCTGATCGGAAGAAACGACTCTGGTATTATCCGAATTAACGGCAAAATCACTAACCGAGATATCATGGGACAGAATCTTGTCTTTCTTCATAGTGCTGCCTACGCTGTAGGATCCAAGGGCATCCGCCAGAGCATCCATGGCATCAGGCACAAAGGGTCTGTCGCCTCCCTCTCCGGGAAGGGCCTCAAGGGCTATCAGCGTTGCTGCCTTGCGGTCGCCGGTCTCCAATACCTGCTTGGAAGTAGCTGCAAGAATCTTGGATTCGTTGGTGAGCTTCTGCTGATAGTTCTCATTAATTCTTGCCAGGTTGTAGGCATTATATACGCCAAAAAGGACTCCGAGAGCAGCCACGCCCACAGTGACCGCAAGATATCTTCTCATAATGCGCTCTCTGTGGCGCTGCCTTAAGTTGTCATAATCACAGTACAAGATGGAAGCGGCAAGTCTTAGGGACTCACTCTTGATCTTCTTTTTGATCTCCTTCTTACTATCGCCTCTCACATCGGCAGCCAGAGGCTCTCTGGGATTGCCGTAGTCATCCGTAAGAAGCTGCTGGGGAAAAGAATCCTCCGGCTCTCCGTCCACAAGAACTGCAAGGATATTCTGCTTGCCATGCATGGCAATGAAGGTATCAATCTCCTTCATTACCCACTCAGACTCCTTGGTCTGTGGTGAACAGATAACAACAAGGAACTCTGACTGCTCAAGAGCAGACTCAATGTTGTCGCTAAGGCTGGCTCCGATAGGGAGCTCTTCCTGATCTCTGAAAACTCTTTCTATACCCTTCCTTCCTATCTCCTTGCGGATCCTTAAGGGAATTTTGGTTGTCTCAAGTGCCTTGTGGATTCCCTTTGCCACAAACATATCCTTTTCCAGATGTCTGTAGCTTATAAATGCATCGTACTTCACTTCCTAATTACTCCAATCTTGTAACGCTATATCCCAAAATCACAACTCTTTCCACATATCAGTGGCAAAATACATAAGCGCAGCCCAGGTGTAAACCGAATAGAAATGTCCCCTGTCATCCAGTCCACTCTTTAATACTCTCTTGGCATCCTCCCTTGTAAGAAGGGCAAAGCCGTCAAAACACTCCTGCCCAAGAGCTCCGGACTGATCCAGCTTATCCGTGGTATCCTGCCTCAGCACTATGCACACAAGGCCGTTACTCTCATCCGTCATACCGGGAGTACTAAAGAGCAGCGGGTTGATGGTATAGATGCTGTCCGTCTCAGTGTTAAAAACAATTCCGGTCTCCTCCTGCAATTCTCTGATAGCAGCGGTGTGTACCGGATTCTCGCAGTCTGAATCCTCCGGGTCAAGGAGTCCTGCTGGAACTCCCAGAAGAAATCTTCCCACCGGATATCTGAACTCATAAGATAAAAGAAGCCTCGGCTCCTGTCCCTTGTTTTCTATAATAACGGCGCAGCTCACCGCATCCGGAAGCATGACCTTAAACTCAGACTCAGGCATTGGAGCCACAAGGTGCTCCTTATCTCTTCTGGTGGCATCGAAGTAGTGCTTACCCTCTGCGTACTGCAGATCGAACATTCTGATGAACTTCTTATCTATAACTGTCTGAACGCATTCCTTGGTGATATTCGGCTCTTTGCTCATAGTGCCCTCCACTGTATTTCAAACAATAGTATCCTATTTTTTCCCTAGAGATATTAACACGAAAACCCCCATAGTTCAATTGAACCATGGGGGCCTGTGATCATAAAATATATAAAATTAAATTACTTAACAGTTACAGATGTGATGTGTGGGTTAGCGCCCTCATACCAGTACAGGAAACCTTCCATATCTACAGTCTGACCAACCTCAAGTGCCTGAACAGCCTTGTATACATCGCTGTCCTTGTCGCAGAGGTAAGACTCTACTGTGAAGTTGTAGGTCTGTCCGTTAACGGAAACGTTGAAATAAATGTCATCGCCCTCAGAGCCTGAGCCGTCCCACTTGTAAAGGAAAGCTACTTCGTTGCCGTCAGCATCTGTTGAAGGCTCAACTGTCATTCCCTTGAATGCTGCGAAAATGTTCTGTTTCTTAACAAGATCATCGGTTCCGAGAAGCTCTGTTACATCCTCAGGTGTTGCTACGAAGGTGTCACCCTCTTCGATCTCGAAAGTAGAATCTACGATCTCAACTTCTCCTGACCACTCTGACTTGTAACCTGTAACCTTGATCTTGGTTCCGGGAACAAGCTTGTTGTAATCCTCTTCTGAGCAGGGCATCTCGTAAATGAAATAAGCTCCGTCAGCATCCTGTGTGTAGATGGTTGCCTTATCCTCCCACCAGGACTGCTTAGCCTGTACGTAGGTCTCAACAACTACCTCTGAATCAAGCTCAGCTGCTGCATACTCCTCGTATGTCATAACGCCTTCGCCCTTGGCTGCTGTTTCTGTTACAGCTTCCTCTGCTACCTCTTCTGTTGTGCTTGCAGCTTCCTCTGCAGCCTCTGCTACTACGCTAGCTGCCTCCTGTGCTGCCTCTGCTACTGCGCTTGCTGCCTCTCCTGCTGTGTTGGTGGCTGTCTCTTTGCCGCAACCTGCTGCAGAAAGTGCAAGAACTGCTGTAAGTGCTACTGCCAGTGTCTTTTTCATAATATTCCTCCTATTATGTGTTTTCCGAGGTCTTCGCACGGTTAGTCCCGGGTCAAAGCCTCATTATCAACTACAAACAATTGAATTATACAAGCCTAGCGGTTACGATGCAATATCAATTCTTTAGCCCAGTAAAGTCCTATAAGTATCCAGACCACTACAAGTCCCGTTATAAGTAGCCTTGACGCCGTGGGAAGTTCTCCCAGCTCGGCCTTGCCTCCTGCCCGGACCTTGCTCTGATCCAGATGATACAAAGCCTCGGTCTCCTTGTAGAGAGATTCAAAATAGGCATCGTCCACGGTCTTTTTTCTGCGGACAGATTTGGTCACGTTCTCAATCAGCTGCCCCGCGGCATCTCTTACTGAGGCAGAGCCGTTGAAAACCGGGGTGATGAAGGTCTTGTCGGCATTCTCCATAAGGAGTCTCGCCGCTTTTATCTTAACATCGTAGTGGGTGGTGTTATCGGTGCCGGCAAGTTCAAGGTATTCCTGATACTCAGGACTTAGCTGAGCCTTGCTGGTGACAGGAACGTAACCTTCCGTCTCCGAATACGCTATCTGCACCTCGTTGGTGAGAAGATACTGGGTAAAGAGCCAGGAAGCCAGCACCTCCTGTGAATCAGCTTTGTTAAAAATACATACCGAAGGCCCCTGGGACATCATATAGGGCTTCGAAGTATCGAACTGAGGCAGCATCATAACCTCTGTCTCAAAGTCCACAATCTTGTCCTTGGCGATATCCACCAGCGGAGCATCACTTCCCATCCAGGTTGCTCCCGCAGTTGAGTCAATTGCGAAGATGCACTGGCCCGCATTCAGGAAATTGGCGGGATAGCCCGAGATCTTGAAGGTGGAGAAAGCGCCTGTCCCTGTGTGCTCTGCGACAGTCTTAAGTATCTCCTTGGTATCGTCGTTAAAAAGCTGAATGCTGCCGTCATAATCGGTGTAAGGCGCACCCTTTTGCTTCAGCATCGTTATCATCATGTTGTCAGTGGACTTGTAGATGAAGGGAATCATGACGTTCTGGCCGTTAACCTTGTAGGTTCCGTCAGTATCAGTCTCCATGGCCTTCTCCGACACTTCCCAGATAAAGTCCCAGGTCAGAGTCCGGGGCAGTGTATATCCAAGCTTCTCAACATAAGTTTTGTTGACATAGCAGGCCTCTGTGGATCTCATGTAAGGAAGACAGTAACAGGTACCGTCAATCCTGCATTCCTGCAAAAACTCAGGGATTATCTCATCCACTGTGGGAGATTCAAACTTGAGGTTCTTCCCTCCAAGCCCGTAGTTCTCATCAGTCATCAGCTCATCCAGCGGCACCACTGTGTTGCTTCCTGTCAGGTAAGTTGCGATGTGGTCGGGATAGGTTATGCAGACATTGGGCGTCGTATCGGTGGAGATGTTGGTGATAACATCGTTATAGATCTTGCCGTAATCTGTGTAGAGCCTCATGTTCACTGTAATATTGGGATAGAGCTCTTCAAAATCCTCTATAGCCTTGCTGTAGATCTTGGTCTGGGTTACGTTGGTATCATTTTTGGCCCAGAAGGTGATCTCTATATTCCTGCTCTCATCAAAGCCATCCGGCACGGAAAAAGACCTTGATGCCACAGCGCCGTGACAGGCTGTCAGCGCAAATACGCCGATAAAAGCAGATAAAGTTGTGATAAGCATTCGTTTCATATTATGAATCATTTTTGTCAGCCCTTTGTTCCGCCTCTTGCGACGCCTTCCATTATCTTGTGTCTGAAGATCAGAAAGATAAGAACCAGCGGCACAGAAACAACTACGACCGCCGCCATCATTGCAGGCACGTTCTCTCTTCCGAAGCCGTTTTCCCTGATCTCCTGTATTCCGTTTGATAAGAGGAAATAATTCTTATCATCGGTGATAAGTCTTGGCCACACGTAGCTGTTCCAGCACTCGATGACCTTCAGTATAGTAACGGTCACCAGTGTGGGCCTTGATATTGGCAGCATTACCTTAAGCAGATACCTGAAATCAGAGGTTCCGTCCACCTTGGCAGCCTTGTAGAGTTCCTCCGGGATCTGTTCAAAGTTCTCCTTCAATAGATAGATGTAAAACACCGAGGTCACCGAAGGAAGGATCAGACCCGTGAAGGTATTTCTCAGGTTAAGATTGGTTATGGTGACGTAGTTGGTGATGATGACAAGCTCATTGGGAATCATCATCAGTGACAGAAACAGTGTGAACACTATGTCTTTTCCCTTGAAATCAAGCCTTGCAAAGGCAAAGGCCGACAGGATCACCACGATCATCATAAGGCCCGTTGTTATCACCGTGAAAATAAAGGTGTTGAGATAATACCTGGCCAGAGGCACCGCAGTGAAGGCCTGGACGTAATTCTCAAGAGTGGGGTTTAATGTGAAGAATTTGGGTATGTACTCCGAGTTGTAGGAGCCATAGCTTTTGACCGAAGTAAGTATCATCCAGTAAAAAGGGAACAGCACCAGCACCGCCCACACAGTCAGTAAAGCGTACCTGATAACTCCCCGCAGCGTATTCTGGATTCTCGTATTTGCTTCGACAGTTTTTATATCCTGATTGTTCATCTTTTTTCTCCGACGAAGTTAGTGATAATAAACGGTCTTTCTGCTGACCATAAGGTTAATGGTGGTTATGGTAAATACGATGGCAAAAAGGATAAGTGCCGCCGCTGATGCATAGGAAGGATATCCTCCGCTGTTACCGTAGAGCATGTCGTATACATAACCAACAATGGTGTTCATTCCCGCAGCATTGAGGTCCGTTCCGAAGAGGGCAACCTCGTCGCTGTAGGCCTTGAAAGCCCCGATGAAGCCTGTGATCACGAGGTAAAAGACCATTGGTGATATCATGGGCAGCGTTATCTTGTAAAAAATCCTGAAGGGTCTTGTGTCGTCCACCCTTGCCGCCTTGTAATACATGGGATTGACGGAGGACAGCGCACTTGTAAGGATCAGGATCTTGAAGGGCATTACAGTCCATATGGTATAGAAGCACATAACGAACATCTTGGCCCAGTAGGGACCGTCGATAAAATCAACACCCTTGCCGCCGAAGGTCTGTATCAGTATGGAGACAAGGCCGTCGGAGTAGGGAGTTTTTTTGAACAAAACCATGAAAACAAGACCTACAGCCAGCGTATTGGTGACGTAGGGCAGAAAATATACGGTCTGGTAAAAGTCTCTGAGAACCTTGATGGAACTAAGGCCAAGGGAGATCAAAAGAGCGATTCCGGTGGAAAGAGGAACCGTTATGATAACAATAATGAAGGTATTCTTAAGAGCCTGGATGAAATAGGGATCCCTAAGGACATAGGAATAATTGTAGGTTCCCGTTCCAAAGTAGCTCTGGGATGCAAAGTTATAACCTTCCTCAAAGGAATATACCAGAACGTCCACGAGGGGATAGACCATGAATATCCCTAAGAATAAGATGGCCGGAAGAAGACACAGCCACGCTGTCAGATTCTTCTTCATGCTTCCACCCTGATCCTTTCCTCACTGCCCTTGTCAAAGAGTCTTACTTTGGAAGGTTTAAGAGCAAAACGAACACTTCCGTCCTTGGAGTCTATAAGCTCCTCGGAGGGAATGATGGCTCTTATGTTTTCCCCAAGGAAATTGCCGTGTCTTGCGATGACGCTGGTATCGCGGCCCATGACTTCACGGCTTATGAATTCGCAGATAAGGGGACCGCTTGGATTCACAACAAAACCCTCGGGTCTTACAGCGACATATACATCTCCGTCTCTGACTCCGGGTGCGTCGCAGACCTGCGCCTTATCTATATATACTTTTTCACCTATTACTTCGCCGGTAAAAACGTTGATCTGGGGAGTCCCCAGGAACTTGGCAACAAAAAGGTTGATGGGATCGTCATAGATGTCCTGAGGCTTGCCCATCTGCTGCAGAACTCCGTCCTTCATTACGACGATGGTGTCGGAAATGCTCATGGCTTCTTCCTGGTCATGGGTTACAAATACAGTGGTGATACCGGTCTCCAGCTGTATTCTCTTAAGTTCCTCTCTGGTCTGGAGCCTGAGCCTTGCATCAAGGTTGGATAAGGGCTCGTCCAGAAGAAGCACCTGGGGTCTCTTAACCAGTGCTCTTGCGATGGCAACTCTCTGCTGCTGTCCGCCGGACATCTCATTGGGCTTTCTGTCCAGAAGCTCTTCAATCTGTACGAGCTTGGCGGCCTCCAGGACTTTTTCCTCCATCTGCTGTTTGGTGAGCTTCTTGTCACCTCTAAGATTCTCAAGCGGGAATCTGATATTCTCTCTGACGCTTAAGTGGGGATACAGGGCATAGTTCTGAAACACAAGTCCCACGCCTCTTTTCTCCGGCGCAAGCGCTGTGACGTCCAGGTCCCCAAAATATATTTTGCCCTCGGTGGGCTTCTCAAGTCCGCAGATCAGATTGAGAGCGGTACTTTTGCCGCAGCCCGAAGGTCCCAGAAGGCCAATTAATTTACCGTCCGGGATTGTAAAATCAAAATCATTTACCGCCACAACTTCGTCCCTGATCTTCTTGTTCCTGTTGGGGAAGCGTTTGGTCAGGTGCTCTAATACTATTTTCATAACTGCTCCTCGTCTGTTTTAGATCTGATGTCTTACTACCTTGTATTCGTCCCCATCCTGGTAGTATGGGCATTCCTTGTTATTGCCGGACATGAGTCTGTAATAGTCATCTTCGTCCATGTTGACCATACAGGTGTAGCACTCCCAGTCCTCGTCATATACATAATTGGCACAGCTGTCACAGATCATACAAAATCCTCTCTCATGGGGTTAAAGATGTCAAGGAGAATTCCCGCTTCAAGGCAGGTGCAGCCGTGGATCACATCGTTCATCTTAAGCATGGTATCTCCGGCCTTAACTACCTTTTTAACCCCGTCTATCTCAAATTCGAATTCGCCGCTGACAACATAGGTTATCTGGGTGTGTGGGTGGTGATGAAGGGCTCCCACTGCGCCTTTTTCAAAGGTATTCTCAACGCACATAAGGTCGTCTGTGTAGGCAAGAACTCTTCTTACCACGCCATTTCCCTGATCCTGGGGCTCTGCGTCCTTGTGAAATACCCATCTCTCATCCTTCATATTCTATTTCCTCCGTTAAAAGTTCATTGCTTCAAGATATGCTTCGTCAAAGCTGTCAATTGCCGCCAGTTCCACTGTTTGGGCCGTATCAGTGATGTGCCCAAGCTTTGCATCGGCAGCCGCCTCACTCTCACTTCCTAAAAGGACTGCTGCGGTGTACATAGCTGCCCCCTTAAGTGATGTGTTACCGGCTGCAATTATCTTACCATCAAATCCTTCTGGAAACATCCTAAGTCTTGCAATTTTCTCCGGAATAATATGGCTTCCGAAGCCTCCTGCAATATAGACCTTGTCAGGAATCATCTCTCCCACAAGGGTTCCGGCCCCGGTTAGTATTGCGGCCTTGGCAAGCTGGACATTTCTGATATCCTGCTGAGTGAAACGGATCTGTCCGTCCTCTGTGACAGGAAAGCCTTCATCAAAATATTCGTCGGATAAAAGGCCTGTCTCGTCCATGATACCGCTCCTTGCAAGCTCGGAAGTTATCTCACATACTGCGGTTCCGCAGAGGCCGATTGGTGGCTGCGCGGAAGATGTACCCTGCCTCTGTATTGTTTCATACTTCGCTCTGCTTGTTGTTTCATCTATTTCCACGTGGCTGATGGCCCCGGGAATACTTGCCACTCCGCAGCTGATACCGCCGGCCTCAAAGACAGGGCCTGCCGCAGCAGAGGTAACCTTAAGGTTCTCGCCGTCAAAAAAGGCCATCTCTCCGTTGGTTCCAAGGTCAATGAAGAAGTATCTCTCTTCGCCGCGTAATGTAAGGCTAAACAGCCCCCCTACGATATCTGCGCCGACAAAGGATGAGATTCCGGGCAGGATCGTGAGCTTAGCGCCCCGGATACTGCCAAAAAGCCTGTCCGAATCCATTTTTACCATTGCTGTGGACACCGGTGTGTAGGGATATTTCCCAAGTCCCGATGCATCCATGCCTTCAAGGAGATGCAGCATCGTGGTGTTGCCGGCAATGGTGATGGCTCCGATGGAAGGTATATTGGAAATATCGCCTGTGGAACCTCCGCCGAATTCTTTTATAAGTTCTTGTATGAGTTCTTCAATATCAGTTATGACAAGCCTTTGCAGCTCTTTGGCTGTCTCGCTGTCCTCGGCGGCTGCAATCCTTGATATCACGTCGTTTCCGTATTTGCGCTGGTGATTGACACAGCTGGCGGTTCCAAGGACCTCGTAGGACGGCGAATCATCTGATCTATTGCTGTCTGTAGCGGGCCTTATCAAGGCTGCGGCAATGGTGGTTGTGCCAAGGTCGATGGCGATGCCGAGGTTGTCTGATCTACCTATCGCCTGGTCTGTACCTTTTTTCACCGTCTCTATGCTTATGTTCTCTTCGTCCACTGCATCCGTAAGACTTATGGCACAGTTATCTTCAAGGATGCACCTGCATAAGAGCCTGTAGCCCTGAAATATTTCCTCCGCTGTCAGCTTAGCCTTTTCATCGTCACGGGCTTGTGGCGCTCCTTGAGTAAACCTGACTCTGCATCTGCCGCATCTTCCTGCGCCTGCGCAGGGAAGACTGTAGGAGATACCGGTGGAATCCAGGAGATCCTTAAGCTTAGTGCCCTGCACAGAGGTCAGATCGTAGGTCCGGTCATATGTAATTATCGTTACTTTAATCTCATCCGCCTTCATACATCACTAGTTTAGCACAAAAAAGTTGGAATTTTCCCAGCAAATGTGCGAAAATAGGTAATGTCAGACAATTTGACAATTATTTAGTCAAAAAATTATTAAGACATAAACTTATACGTATGAAAGGAGATTGTTATGGGAATTATTTCTGCAGCACTTCAGGCTGGCGGCAGCGTTTTGGCGGATCAGTGGAGAGAGTACTTCTACTGCCCTTCACTTCCGAACGATGTGCTTCTTACAAAGGGTGAGAACAAGCCCGGAAGAGGTCAGAACAAAAAAGGAACAACCAACGTAATATCCAACGGCTCAATCATCGCCGTTAACGAAGGTCAGTGTATGATCCTCGTTGATCAGGGACAGATTACTGAGATCTGTGCTGAGGCAGGCGAATTTGTATATGACGCATCTTCCGAGCCTTCAGTATTCTACGGAGACCTGGGTGAGAACATCGTTGCCAGCTTCAAGCAGTGGGGCAAGAGAATCGGCTTTGGCGGCAGCGCAGGAACCGATCAGAGAGTATATTTCATCAACACCAAGGAGATCCTTGGCAACAAGTATGGCACAGTTAACCCTGTTCCTTTCCGTGTTGTTGATACAAATATCGGCCTTGATATGGACGTAAGCATCAAGTGTCACGGCGAATACAGCTATCATGTTATCGACCCTGTTCTTTTCTACAAGAACATCTGTGGCAACGTTGACGGCGAATTCAGAAAAGACAAGATCGAGTCACAGCTTAAGAGCGAGCTTCTTACAGCACTTCAGCCCGCATTTGCGAAAATCTCCGAGATGGGCATCAGATACAGCGCTCTTCCGGGACACACAACCGAGATCGCAGATGCACTCAACGACGTTCTGTCCAAGAAGTGGCGTGAATTCTACGGTATCGAGATCTCTTCCTTCGGCGTAAGCTCAGTTACAGCAAACGAGGAAGATGAGAAGACAATCAAAGAGCTCCAGAGAGCAGGCGCTCTTCGTAATCCCAATATGGCAGCTGCAACAATCGCAAGTGCTCAGGCGCAGGCAATGCAGGATGCTGCCAAGAATACTAATGCAGGCCCTATGATGGCCTTTGCAGGAATGAACATGGCTCAGCAGGCAGGCGGTATGAACGCAGGTCAGCTCTTTAACATGGGCGCTCAGCAGGCAGCTCCCGCTCCTGCTCCTCAGATGGCTCCTTCCGGCGCTTCCTGGACCTGCTCCTGCGGCGCTGTTAACAGCGGCAACTTCTGCACACAGTGCGGCTCCAAGAGACCTGCAGCAGGCTGGACCTGCTCCTGCGGCGCAGTAAACACCGGCAATTTCTGCAGCCAGTGCGGAAGCCCCAGACCGGCTAACCAATAATTGTTCTACAGAGGATAATAATGGCTTTACAAGAATATGAATGCCCCGCCTGTGGCGGGGCAATGGAATTTAACCCCAAAACTCAGAAGATCAAGTGTCCCTACTGTGATTCCGAGTTTGATGTAAAAGATTATGTGGCCAATCACAACTCAACCAGCAGCGGTGAAGCCGTGGAAAGTAGCTCCCAGGGGCAGACAGGTCCCGAGACACAGATGTATATCTACCACTGCGGTTCCTGCGGCGGTGAGATTCTTGCCACAGAATCCCTTGGTTCAATGAAATGCCCCTTCTGCAGCAACAACGTTGCGGTAAGTGAGAAGTTCACAGGAGAATTTAAGCCCGACTACATCATCCCCTTCAAGAAGACTAAGGAAGATGCCATCGCAGCTTACACCGGATATGTCAAATCCAAGAAGCTCCTGCCCAAGGTCTTTTTTGAAAAAAATCATATCGATGAGATAAAAGGTGTCTATGTGCCCTTCTGGCTCTTTGATGCAACCGAGAGTTTCCAGGGTTACTATGAGGGAACCAGAGTCAGAACCTGGAGCGACAGAAACTACAACTACACAGAGACCAAGTTCTATGACATCCGCAGAGAAGGTACCGAAGACTTCGAAAAGGTTCCGGTAGACGGATCCAAAGAGATGCCCGATGACCTTATGGAGTCCCTGGAGCCCTTTGACCAGAGCGAGCTTGCTCCCTTTAACATGGCATATCTGGCCGGATTTCTGGCAAACAAATACAATGTCAGTGCCTCAGAGTCACAGCCCAGAGCCCTTGACAGAATTAAGACCTCTGTGGCCTCAGACTTTAGAGCCACCGTATCAGGCTATAGCTCCGTAAGACCCATTACCGAGAATGCAGGGACCCTGCGTACCTCCAATAAGTATGCCCTTTATCCCTGCTATATCCTGAGTACCACCTGGGAAGGCAAGAACTACATCTTTGCCATGAACGGACAGAGCGGCAAATTCGTGGGTGACCTGCCCTTTAGCATGAAGGAAGCCCTGAAATACTACTTCCCCATCGCAGGAGTTGCAGCGGCCATAGCCTATTTCATCTTTTATTTCTTTATGTGATTTTGCGTAATTCTAAGACAGAGACTGGAATTTTGAATTTAAATGAAAATAAAAATTAGTAACCCTATAATTAAATATTTGGTGAGCCTTACTCTCATCCTTGCTTTTATGCTTGTTCCTTCGCTCACAGCCTCGGCATTTGATGATCTCTGGGACTCCTACGAAGTTCCGGACACCAGACAGAAGCCTCTGGTCTACGATACTGCGGACCTTTTAAGTGACAGCGAAGAAGCACAGCTCCTTGAATACTTTCAGTCAATCAGCAAGGCTCACAACTGTAACGTCTGCGTACTTACCGTAGATGATTATTCAGGCGACATACAGGATTTTACAGATGATTATTTCGACTATAACGGAATGGGAGCTGAGTATGGTGACAGCGGCGTCCTCTTCATGATCGCCATGGGGGACAGATCCTTTTGCTGGTGCACTGACGGAATAGGTAACATAGCCTTTACCGACTATGGAAAAGATAAGATCATTGACGAAATGATGGATGATCTTTCTTCGGGATATTATTATAATGCACTAAAGATTTACGGCGATTATGCCGATAAATATTTACAGATGTACGAAGAGGGCACTCCTTACGATATCGGTGCAAGAGTCCCAAGAAGTGCCTCAGATCTGGCCTTTGGCGGCCTTGTATGTATCCTCATAGGCCTGGTAGTTGCCATTATTCCGATTCTTATCATGAAGGCCCAGCTAAACACCGTACACATGAATGCATCCGCTCAGGGCTATCAGTCCCACAAGGGCATTAATCTGACACTGCATAACGACTCCTACAGAACAATGAGAGTTACCAAGACCCCCATTCCCAGGGACAACGACTCAAGAGGCTCAGGCGGCGGCACCACGCTTCATACATCAAGCTCCGGCCACAGCCACGGCGGCGGCCACGGACATTTCTAATCCTACAACTGTTTGATTGCGAGGTTAATCAGTGAAAATAGGAAGCAAAGTCAGTACATTTCTATGTACATCTTTGGCCATCCTGATTATGTCATATGCACTTTATCTTTTGGGATCGGCAGGGATCAGTACCGAAAGTCGCTACGACCTTGTCCAGCTCGAGCAGGGCTGGACTGTTAGTCGTGGGGATGATTCGTTCAAGGCCGATTCCCTCTCTAAGACTTCCGTCGGCGTTATGAACAAAGGCGACTTTGTCACCATCACTTCTACTCTTCCTTCCGACGGCATTACCCCGGCTACTATCGAATTTCGCTCCATCCTGTCCACCGTTGATATTAAAATTGACGGTCAGCCATACTACAGCTATGGTCAGGAGCTTGCGGAAAAAGGCAAAATGATGCCCAAGATAATGCATTTCGTCAAACTTCCTGATGATTACCGGGGTAAAACGATAGAAATCACCATGACAGCCCAGGAAAACAACGCTTTCTCCGGAATCTCACCTATACTGTTTGGTAACTACAACGACATTGTAAGAAATCTTGTTGAGAAGGACAGAATAGCCCTTGTCATCGGTATTTTCCTGACAACCCTGGGCTTTATCCTTCTTATCCTGGCGCCCTTTTTTGTTTTGTCCAAAAGAAAGGATTTCAGTATCGGTTTTGAAGGACTTTTATCCATCTTCATGGGTGTTTACATCCTTAGCTACAACGACATCCTCTGGTATCTGTCAGACAAAGCTGAGTTTTACACCTTTATCGAATACTTCTCACTGTTTGCACTTCCCATGGCAATTCTGGGCTTCATCGTGTCCGCAAGGCAGGTAACCGCAAGGAAATTCCTTATTGGTTTCTTTATCCTGAATACCGCTTTTGTCATTTTTACCACCCTTATGCATATCTTCAATATCATCCACATCTGTCATTTCGTGCAGTATCTCCACGTTTTGGCCATAGTGGAGGGTGTTGTTATCATACCGACACTGATAGTTCGCTTTGTCAAAAACACCAAGTCCGACGATATCTTCATTCAAAAGAACTACTCCACCTACATGCTCCTTCTGGGCCTTATCCTCTTTATGGGCTGCTCCGTAGTTGATATCATCAAATTCAACATTCTGAAATTCGGGAGCATAGGAGAAGCCACCGCAAGGATCAATCTCATGACTGTAGGAGCCTTCATTTTCATCATCTGTCTGATCCTCAATTACTTCTTCCACAGCATTGAATATATTCACGAGATTTCGGTTCAGCAGCGCCTGGAGGGCCTGGCCTACACCGATGCCCTCACCGGTCTCTCCAACAGAGCCAGGTGCGAACAGGCTCTGGCTAATCTTAAGGACGATTACACAATAATCAGTATTGATCTTGATTATCTCAAATATACCAACGACAATTACGGCCATTTTGCAGGAGATAAGCTTCTTAGCGGCTTTTCAGACATTCTGAAGGAGAGTTTTGCGGATGCTCATATAGTTGGAAGAATGGGCGGTGATGAGTTTATTGCCATTCTCCCTTATATCAACGAGGAGAAATGTCTTAAGGATCTTAAGAACATGCAGGACCTTATGAGCGAGAAATCAGCCAAGGAGAGTCCTATGCGCTACTCCGCATCCTATGGCTATGCCACCAGTAAGGATGAGAAGGTTCAGCCCGGACCCACTGCCCAGAACGTCTACCTTCTTGCAGATGCCCGCATGTATTCCATGAAAAAGAAGCATCATAACCAGTCTCTCGGAAGACTCTATGATGACCTCTTAAAAGCCATGGGCAAAAAATCGGAAGGAGGTGACAGCGATGAATAAAACCCGCCTTCTGAGAATTGTTGCCGCCATCTTCATTGCTCTCGTAGCTGTCTTCATTCTGCGCTATATACTTGGCTTTACCCCCAAGGGCGCAATTATTAAGCTTGATACCGGATGGAACGTCAGCATCAATTCCAATACCTATGAAAACGTCGATATTACCAAGATATATCAGATCTTTGATGGGAAACTGCAAAAAAATGACAGGGTCTCCATGTGGATCACCCTGCCGGATGCAGGTAAGCTGGACTTCCCCGTACTGCATTTCAAGAGCCGCTATACGACCCTTAACTGCTATATTGATGACAATCTCATTTATGAATACGGCCTGATGGACTATGCGGATGGCAAGCATATCGGTAAAGTCAACCACTTTATAACTCTTCCGGAGGACTACGCCGGCAAAACAGTCAGATTCACCATGTATGTAGGAGAGAAAAATCCCTTCTCCAGCCTGGAGCCTGTTACCCTGGGTTCACAGCCTGACGTAGAGAGAATGCTGACCCATGATAATAATCAGATCATTATCACAGGCTTCTTCATGCTGGCCTTTGGTCTTGCCTTCCTATGCATAACACTGTTTTTCATAACCTCGGTACCGGAAGTAATAACGCTTCTGATAGGATCAGTGTTTAGCATGTCCATGGGACTGTGGCTTCTTAGCTGCTACAACATCCTCTCGATGTATATGAACGCCCCCGACGAAACTATTATCGAGTACATCACAATGTATTCAATGGTTCCGTTCTGCTACGTAATGCTGTATCTGATCCAGAATATCGAGAATAAAAAGCTGTATCTGATAACCGCCATTGTGGGATGTACGATTCCCATTATGCAATATATTCTTCACTTCGTGTTTGGTATACATCTGCGTTCAACACTTCTGTTGTACCATGTGGACGGACTTGTGGGCTTTGGTCTTATCATATACTTTGCCCAGAAGAACCTGAGGAAAAGAGATATTTCCTCCTCTTCAATGATACAGATGGCCGGCCTGTGCGGCTTCACTACTGCTGAGGTTATTCATCTACTGTTCTACTTTGCAAGTAACCTGCTCCACATCAATATTTATCAGCCTCTGGAAAAGGGAATAATCTCCATCGGCTGTATCTATTTTGCAATGTGTCAGCTGGCCAACTATCTCGTCAACATCGCTGAGACCTATGCTACCAAAAAAGAGAATATCTCTCTTTCTCATCTGGCCTATGCAGACGGTCTTACCAACCTTGCGAACAGGGCAAAGTCCGACAGCTGCCTCCAAAGCCTCAACGACACAGAGGATGATTACTGCATTATCAGCATCGACCTCAACGGTCTGAAACCCGTAAATGACAAATTCGGTCATCTGGCCGGGGATAAGTATATTAAAGATTTTGCCAAAGTGCTGGGAAATACCTTCGGTGATGATACCTTCAAAGCCAGAATAGGCGGAGATGAATTCCTTGTTATCATCAAGGATTCTTCAGTCGTGGATGTAAGTGCCCTGATTGGGCGCATGAACTCGGCGCTGAACGTTCTCAACGCCCTCTATCCCGAATATCGAAGGAGCGTGTCCACAGGCTATGCCTTCAGACATGAATGCCCGGGCCAGAGCTCCCATGAAGTATACCTCCTCGCAGATCAGCGCATGTATGAACTTAAGCGCAAGATGCACGAGGAGCTGGGAATACATATGAGGCTGTAGGAATATTATCAGCCTATGATCAGATGAAGTACTACAAGAATTGCCAGATACAAAACATTCATCAGGGTGAATACCAGCAGGTATTTGCCCTGATTTTCTCTGTATTCCTGAGTATATGACTTGTAGGAAATAAGACTTGCCATCGATGCAATAAGGGTTCCAAGGCCGCCCACATTAACTCCTATTAAAAGCTCCGTGTAGCTACCGGTAAATCCTGACAGCATCAGTGTCGCAGGCACATTACTGATGAACTGGCTGGCGATGACTGCCACTGCAAATTCATGATTCTCAACCACAGACTTAAGGAAATCACTGACAGAATGAATTTTGGCCATATTTCCCGTAAATATGAAAAAACCAATAAAAGTAAGAAGCAGGATATAATCTGCTCTTCCGATTATCTTTGGAGATATGATCATCACGGTAAAAAGTATTATCAGTGCGGTAATATACCAGGGGATAACACGAAGTACCGTAAGAAGCGCGATCACAAACAAAGCGCAGTATACCGCGATCTGCTTTTTGCTGCCTTCTTTTTCAGGCTCCATAATATCGCTGTTTGTAGCCAGCGTCCCCTTTTTCTCAGGTAAAAACAGTGTGGAAACAAAAAGAAGCACCGCTGCTGCCAGCGTATATGGAAGCATGATTCCAAGGAAAGCCCCTATGGGCATTCCCGTAAGTCCGAAGAGGTACAGATTCTGAGGATTACCTATGGGTGTCAGCATGCTGCCGAGGTTGGCGGCGATGGTCTGAAGCACCACCACAGGAATCATGAGCTTTTCTTTGCGGCAGCCCTTGAGGATCATGATTGCAAAGGGAACAAAGGTTATGAGCGCCACATCATTGGTGATGAACATACTGCTGATAAAGCATAATGCCACCAGCACCAGCGATAGCTGCCATGGACTTTTCACTTTCCTAAGGAGACTTCCCGCAACCTGCTCAAATACGCCGTTTTCCTTAAGTCCCTGAACGATTACCATAAGTCCCCAGAGAATTCCCAGAGACCTGAAGTCAATATATCCCAGGTATTCCTCGGATGGATGCACAAAAAAAGCCGATATTACGGCCAATACCCATGCTGCGATCAGCACCGGGTCTGATTTTACCTTGTTAAAAAAAGCTTTTACTGAATTCATTACTGCTTATATCCTACTTCTTATTTTCTACAATTATCAGGCGCTGTACAGTCTCTCAATGATCCTGTCCAGAACCTCCTCGGTCACATCTTCGGACAATCCGAACCTGTCCTCATCAAGGGGCTGCATTATTCCTCTCTGGTATACCTGCGCAATGGCATTGGCACAGGATCTGCACTCATATATGTCTCTTAGAGTCAGCGCCTTATCCCAGTCAACATCAGGAATATTAAGGATCCTTGTCATAAAAAGATGTACTACCCTGGCAGCAAGTCTTCTTGGAATCGCGCCGTCATGAAGGTAGTACTCAAAAAGGGAAACGTCCTCATCCGTGAGGTCGTTTCCTGTCTTTTCAAAGTATGCATCTATTAAAGACTGTGTAAATTTCTTACTGGTCATAACTATTTCCTCTGCACTCGAACGTCTATTGATATTACACGCTTTTTGGAGTAATTACAACTGTAATATTGTCACAGGCTCTGATTCCGTTAACTGAGAATACTCCATCAGTGTTCTCAGATATCTCTCCGGTCCAGAGATCCTTAACTTCATAGCAAGGAGCCTCCGATATCTTATATCCCAGATACTTCTTAAGAAGAGCCATATCCACCTTGAATTCCTCATTCTTATCCTCTTTTGAGACATTGATGAAGCTAAGGGCAAATCTGCCTTCGGAAAGGGGCTTGGCCAGAATATCCACTCTGTCAATATCACGAATATATTCCTTGGAAGGGTCAGTTTCCGCAAGGGTTGAATATACTCTTTTGGCCTGAATTCCAAGACTGTCCTGATTAAGAGCAATGATATCCTTATTGGCGATTATGCCATAGAGGTCATCCCCCTTCGTAACTCTTCTAAGGTCAAGACCAAGCATAAGAGGTGAGTTCATCATAGCCCACATGGTCATATGCGTTCTGTTCTGCGTAAGATCAAGACCGTTCATTCCTATCATAAGCATATCCGGGTCATTCCAGCCCTTATCCAGGCCGGCGAACTCATCCATTATTACAGCCTTGCTGTACTGGGTAGTTACGCTGGTGGTATAGTCTCCTGTCCAGGTGCCAACGCCGGGATCTCCGTCGCTTCCCACTCTGAAAGTGATGTCGTTAAGTATCCTCCAGGAATCGCAGACCTTGTAGCCCCAGTTTGCGGGCTGGGTCTTGCCCCACTCACAGGCTGAGTAGATTATTGTCTGGGAAGGGTCTGCCTCATTTAGTCCCTCAAGGAGCCTTGCGTAGGAGTTAAGGGTATTCTCCTGACGTCTGTGATTCATAAGACGGATCCTGCACTTGCCTTTTTTGAGCACTGCTGTTACTGCTGTGGAAGTGGGCTTCGTATGAGCCGGCGGATTCTTGGGATCCTTGTTCTCATCGGTAATAACGGGGTGAGGTCCGAAGAAATCATCATAGAGATATAATGTCTTCCCTTCGTACTGCGCTGCGATCTGAAGCCAGCTTCCGATGCCGGATTCCGCGCCGTTTATATGGTCCACAAGAATCGTATACTCTCCGTCACTTGGGATCTCTGTGTCAAAAAAGATCTCGCCGCTCTCATCACCGACAGGAGAAGTCTCAGGTCCCGTTCCGTCGAAGGTTCCGATATTGCTAAAGAAATTTCTGTCCTCAATAAGCTCCGTCCTTACGCCGTTTCCGCTGACCTGTAGGTTGACGCCGCAGGTGAAGGTCTCCTCCTTGCCCTGTCCCTTAAGGGTAACGGCATGAATTGCCGGAGCATAGGTGTAACGTGCATTGCAGGGATTGGAAAAAGTAGCGTTGTCAAAAAGATAATAGCAGTTATCCACCTTCAGAAAATCAACGCCCCAGGATACATAGCTGGCTGCGTCCTGCTTCTCATGGCCGCAGGTTCCAACTGCTGCCCCGGCGCAGAGATTGCTTCCGATATCATTGTACATTCCAAACTTAAGGCCCCTATCGTGAATGTAATCGGACAGCGCCTTGAAGCCGCTTGGGAACTTAACTTCTTCGTTGGAAAGAAGGCCGTCTACTCTCTCGTTCTTGTAGCAGCCATCGTCGAGGACCACGTATTTATAGCCCAGTTTATCAAGACCAAGCTCTACCATTTTGTCCGCCATTGCCTTGGTGAGGGCCTCTGTGTTGCCGCTTCCGAAGGCATTCCAGGAATTCCAGCCCATGGCAGGAAGATGATTTTTCTTTTTTCCCAGAAGAACCTGTCCGTTTGAAAAAGAATCATATCTCCTGTCGTCATTTAATCTGTCGGGAGTTAACCCCTTGTATCCGTCCATTTTTTCATACCCCTCTTCATATTTTTACCGGGGTCAAAAAGTATTTGGCCCCGGCATTAGTTTATAGCCCGATCATAGTATTATGATCAAAGATTGTATATTCTGGTGTATTTGTCTGTGAAGTACTTGATAAGAGGCTTAGCTGACAGCTCCTGACCGCATACCTTCTCAAGGACTTCAGAAGAAATTCTTGTGGCACCGTACTGATGGATGTTCTCCTTGAGCCATGCTGTGATCTTCTTGATATCGCCTGCTGCCAGGATGTCATCAATGCTGCCAAGGTCCTTCTCTATAGCTTCAAGGAACATTCCGTCGTAGATGCTGCCAAGAAGGTAGGAAGGGAAGTATCCGAAGCTTCCGTCCGACCAGTGCATATCCTGAAGGACACCCTCTGCATCTGTGCCCGGAGTGATGTGAAGAAGCTCCTGCATCTTGTCGTTCCATACCTTGGGAAGCTCCTCTACTGTCACGTTTCCTTTGAAGATCTCTCTTTCTATCTCATATCTGAGAATTACGTGGAGGCAATAAGTAAGCTCGTCTGCCTCGGTACGGATGAAGCTGTTCTGTACGTGGTTGATCTCTCTGTAGAACTCCTCGATACCGATTTCCTTAAGCTCAGGGATCATCTCACACATCTTGGGCCAGATTGGCTTCCAGAAGTTGATGTTTCTTCCGAGAATGTTCTCATAGAATCTGGACTGACTCTCGTGAAGTCCCATATAGTTAATGGTGCTGCCTGCCGTGCCCTCATACTTGTGGTCAACGTTCTGCTCAAAAAGGGCATGTCCGCCTTCGTGAATGGCTGAGAACAGAGCCTCTATAAAAGCGTTCTCTTTGTAATGATTGGTGATTCTGACATCATCAATGTTCATGTTGGTGGTGAAGGGATGCTCTGTCTCGCCCTGGCAGAATCTGTTCATATCCATTCCCATATACTCAACAATGTACTTGCAAACTTCCGCCTGTACATGAGCGGGAACCTTGAATGAAAATCTGGAGGAATCGGGCTGAGGTGCTGACACAACCTTGTTTACAAGGGGAACCAGCTCCTGTCTCAGTTCACCGAATACCTTGTCGATGGTCTCCTGAGTCATGCCTTCCTCGTAGTCATCGATAAGAGCATCGTATGGATCCTTGTCGGGATCTGTGTAGCCCTCAACCTTCTTAACCATCTCGATGGTAGCGGCAAGGGGCTCTTTGTAAATGCTCCAGTCGTTAGTCTGCTTAGCCTTGGGCCATACAATTGCTGACTTATTAGTAGTCTTAACAAACTCCTCGTATACATCAGCAGGAAGACGTCTCATTTTATCAAGGTTCTTCTTGTTCTTTCTGATATCGAACTTCATTACGTCGTCAAGCTTCTCGAACTCCTCGGGCTCAGAAAGCTTGGTTACAAGCTCGTAATACTCATCGCTGGTGGATTTCTTGAAGCTCTCAGTTGAAAAATATGTAAGGGCATCGGAGAGCTTCTCCTTGGCTCCGTCGGGAGCTGTGGTCTCAAGATCCCAATACATAAGGGAAGTTGCGTGATCTATAAAATTAAGTTCTTTCTTTTTCTCTAAATACTGTTCAAGTAATGTCATGCTGTTTCTCCTCGTAAATTAATTATTGGCTGAAGGCAGATCTCCTTAGCCCTGAAGTCCTGCGGACTGTCTGATCATATCCTCTACCACGATGTCGTAGATCTCGCCCACGGTATTGCAGTACTCAAGCACCTTCCAGGGCTCGTTGGTATGGAAATGGATTTTCACAAGGTCCTCATCACCTGCGGCAATGAGAGAATTGCCCTCAAAATGAGTGGTGATGTAATCCGAGATCTCATCCTCATCCAGGTCCTTGTCTCTTCTGTCTATCAGAAGCTGTGTGTCATATCTGTATGCAAACTGATCGTCCTCTGCGTCAATACTATTAATTGGTTCCATGTTACCTCCTTGTCTGCTTGAAACGATTATCGCAACACACTGATTTTATCATTACCTCGTGGCACTGTCGAGATAAACCGTTCGTACCACAGCGCCCCACATCGCCGCAGCTGCATAATCTCTACGCAGCTTTCCTCACAGCTTCTTCGTCTGCACTTGCTGCGGCAAAGCACTGCGGAAACAGAATCCCACATACCATCAGCGGCGCGGTGAAGAAAATGTACGCAACATAGCGCACGAAGGAAGCAGGCGCCAATAGCATAGACAGATATATGATGAATATAAGGGTAAAACTTCTGGCAAAACCGCGGGAACCTTTTCGTGAAACGTAGATGCATGCCGCAATAGAAAACCAGAGCCAGAATCCCGGAGTCCAGATGTAATGAAGGATCGGAATCTTGTGGGGCCACATCTTAACGGAAATTGCTCTGTAGGCAATATCGATGTAGTTTCCTCCGAGATCACGCCAGCCGGGCATGTCAGTGACCCAGGCAAAATAACTCACCTGCTCATAGAGCCCCGAGCCCACAAAGCAGTCAAAGATAGCTCCGGGGTACCACATCTCATAGCCGGTCAAGAGCCATGCATCAAAATATGCCTTGGGGTGCTTTATAAACATTTTGAGATAAACGGACATAAAGGCCCCCGGATCTTCAAGAATGACCTTGCCATCGACCTGTTCCTTCAGGTCATCCGCCACTTTATCGGAATACAGCTGCCATCTGTCGAGGCTCTGAAGGGATGTCAGGTACTCAAGATCTTCCTCTGAGAAGTCCTCACGATAATAGTTGTAAACCCTTCCCAGCTGCTGGAGCGGAACAGCGAAGGCCTCCTGCTGCCCGTTCTTTTCCGCATCAAGTCCGTTTATGAGAGCAGAATTAATGGCAAAAAACAACACCAGCGATGTAAGAGAAATCATAATAAGCTTTCTTCTGTATTCTTTTTGGGCAAAACAAATAAGAAACGGGATAAACACGGCGAAGTCATAGATGCCGTTTTTGCGATACAACATGAAGAGCGTGGCAAACAGACCCATTAGCAGGAACCGCACCGGCTCTTTGCGGAATATTTCCGGAGTGCATAGAAGCGCAAGAACCTGCAGCGTGTACATCATCACGCACAGAATAAATGCTGAGTCCGTTGCGGAACACAGTACATACATTACAACAGGCGGGAAAAGGCCAAGAAATCCAAGGCAGATTATACGCACCGCCTTAGGGATGCGATATCTTATAAGTTCGCAGTACATATAGGTGAAAGCCCCGGCAAAAAGCACCATCTGAAGTGCAATATAGGAGAAAATCCCCAGGTTGTAATCCCCTGTCAGGTCATGCACGGAATTAATAAGGCTGCACATTGTATAGGTGTGGAAAAGCGGATGCCAGGTCGTATTGGCATTTTTTGTAAAAAGAGAGATCTCGGTTCCGGCATCGTATGTGAAAAATCCCGGATAGACGCCCCACAGGACTAAGCCATAGGCGACGACAAGAAACAGAAAGACCGGTATGATCCTTGGAGCCAGCGCTTCCAAGCTGCCTTCATCCTCGATTAAACTATTATTGGCTGAGAGTTTGCTGCTGATTCTGTCAGCAAGTCTACCTATTATGGCGAACGCGACATAACAAAAGACGGCCATGACAACAAAAGAAAGGATCTCACCTGCCCCCGGAACATGTAAGGCCCCCTCCCTGTCTATCTGTCTGGCGATAGAGATGCAAAACGAAAAAAACACTGAAAAAATAACCTTGCTCAACTGACGATTCCCCCTTTTCGTCTGTTATTTCTCGCGTTAACGTTTACTCCTCTAAAGTATACACTATTTATCCGTAAAAAAATATATGATTCTGCATCTCTCTATCTTATCCGGATGTCTGTCAGGGCGCATCGATCCCCGGTTAGAGCGACATAGACCTTCTCCACGGGATCGTTGATGGTTGTGGTGCATTCAAGGTATACCCCAAGATTCTCAGCAGTCGTGATTATCCTGTTTCCCTTCCTCTCGAAGCTGATCCTGCACTCCATGCCCTCTTTATTCTTCTCCTTCCAGGTATCCCACCCCGGGAAGCTGTCCTTTCTCTTCATGGTAAAGTTGTTAACGGCAAAATCATACTTGTTCTCAACCTCGCCGTTTAGCTTGATAAGGGCATAGGCTCTGTAATTCTTTCCCTTGAGCCTTCCGTTATCCGAACTGAACAAAAGAGCATAGGGACAATGCCACACAAAGGTAGCAACCGGCAGACTCATGGTATGGAAAACAAGTTCAAGCTTGCCGTCGATCTCCACACTATCCGTAAATGCAGAGCAGGTCTGATTAACCTGTACGTTCTTGATATCCGACTCCATGTGGTTGATATAGCTGATTTCCTCCGATATTCTGGGGATATAGCCCGGGCCTATCACTTCATCGGTCTGTTCAATGTTTATATCCTTGATGGAACAGTTTTCACCGGTAATTCCGATATATACGGAGGTGGATCCGTCCTGAAGCGCTATGATGACTTCCTTTTTGTAAATCGGACAGGTCATCAGGAGTTTGACGTGATCCTCATACTTAACGGCAGATATCTCATATTTGCCGCTTACGGATTTCATCATAGCCAGATTGACATCACCTTCAATGGTATTCTCCTCAATCTTTCTGGCTGCAGTGGTTATGCTGTGATTATCAAACCACACCTCTCCGTACTCCAGATAATGATAGGACTTGATAGCCTTAGGATTATCATGAATACGTCTGTCAAAAGAGTCAAAAAGTATAATGGAAGGTGCGCTGTACTGCACCTGCGGATCCGGTGATATCTCGCAGCTAAAGCTGATATTTGCTATACTTGTGGCGACAGGAATGCCAAGGGACACAGTGGTTCTGTAGTCCCTGCAGACAAGCTCTTTTTCCACAAGAGAAATATCGTCATGGATCTGGACTTTGGTCTCATCGTCGATTATTTTGACCATAAGTCCCGCATACACAGGGTCGAACTCAGCTCCCCCGCCGCTGACAAAGGCTTCTCTGGCAACAAAGCTGGGCCTTGCATCTCTGTATCTCTTTTTGGTTGTCATGGTAACATAGGCATCTGCCACGCCTATGATCCTTGCTATCTCCGGTATTGCATCGCCCTTGAGGCCCTCGGGGTAGCCAGTGCCGTTGTACCTCTCATGACTGCTGGCGGCGCCAACGCTAAGGTATGGATACTCAGAGATATTGGCCAGGATTTCCTTACCGATAACCGGCTTGGTTCTCATGATCTCCCGGTCCCATTTGCTGGGGTCTGCCTCATTTTTAATGACCGAATCGGGAATACCGATCAGTCCTACGTCGTGAAGAAGGGCTGCATAATACACCTGGTCGCAGAAATCCTCGTCCTTACCGGCAAGAGTAGCCAGCTTTCTGGCATACTCAGCAATCCTCACGGCATTTCCTTTGGCAAAATCATCTCTTTTCTCAACAGCTGAGACAAAGGCCTTGGCAGTCTGATCATAGATTCTCTTCATACGGCGCTGCTCGCCTTGCATATTCTGGATCTCGATCTCGTGGGCATGTTCAACCGTGTTATTGATATCAAGGTAGGTAAAAATATACAGGCTTATGGAAACTGCAACAATCGACATATTCACAATTGATATGCCATATACAAATATCTGTAGTACTCCGCAGAAAATGGGAACAAAGATATAGAGCAGCATGGAGATGTAGATAAGCTTGCTGAAGGACCTTCGGTACTGCCTGATCACCGTATACTGCAACAAAGGACAGACTATCGGTACGATATAAGCGATCAGAAAGCCGCTTCCTCTGTGATAAACATTGTTGGCGTCGAAATAGTAATACAGCCCTGTCAGAGCCGATACCACCGCCAGTATCATACCCACAACCGATATGACTCCCACAGTTTCAAGTCTTCTTGGAAGGCTCTTGGCGCCGCCCTCATTCAGGGCGTAATTGCTAATAATAACGTTGAATACCAGCACCACCGCAGAGGTGAGGAAGAACACCATGAAATTACTTATGCGCACCATAAAATAGCCCTTTCGGCTAACATCTCCTGAGTAGATATACGCAAGTCTGTCAAACCAGAGAAGGATTATAGCTACCAGCTCCATGAGAATCAGTGCCCATTTCCTCTTCTTGGAAAGAAACCTTGTTATCATAAGAAGGAACACCATAATTCCGCAGGCACCGCATAAGATCAGCATGATATTAAGTTGATTGGCGACTAAATACTCATACATAGACTGCCTCATTTATGCAGAATGAAGAACTCCTTGAGCTTTTCCAGAAGCTCATCCTTTTGTATCGTCTTAAGAAAATAGCCTTCGGGCTTTAATGAAACCACGGCCATAACACTTTCCTTGTCGCTTTTTCCCGTAAGGAACATAACCGGAATCCCCTTGGTCTCCTCATCGCTTCTTAGCATCTCAAGAACCTGCGGGCCGCTGGTCACAGGCATCTCATGATCAAGGAGGATAAGATCAACACTGTTTTTTCCCAGCCATTTGATTGCCTGAAGTCCGGAATTGGCCATAAATACTTTGTAAGAGTCCTTCAGCCACTCCCTTACAAGTCCCAGATAGTTGGGGTCGTCATCCACCACAAGGATGCTCTTCTTGAACTCTCCCAGGCTGGATTTTCTCAGGAAATCAGTGACTGTTGCCAGATATTTGGCATTGTCCACGGGCCTTGAAAATACGGAGTATATCAGGTCCTGGGGAATATGCTCACTAAGGCGCTGCAGGTCTGTCTGCTCTCCGATAAGGATCATCTGCAGTTCTTTTTCCTCCATCTTGTCGATGAGATAGTGTATTACATCCTCCGGAGGAAGATCGTTCTCATCCATATACAGAGTTATAAGTCCCGCAGTGTCCAGCTTTTTGTCTATGTCATTGACCGTGCAGGGAACAAATTCGCAGCCGATTCCAACGCCCTGGGCCTTGCTGACAAGTACCCGGACGATAAAAGACTCCTTTGCACCAACTACTATCATTCGATTATCAAGCATCTCTTCTCTCCTTAGTGATCCCCTGCTTATTTAATAAGCTCTTCCATGCCTTCCCAGTCAAAGACCTTAAGCTTTTGCGTCAGCTCTGCGACCTTCTCCTCGTCCTCCTTGGGAAGTCTGTATTCCTTAAGATGATTCAATATAAACTCAACCGCATCATAATCCATCTGCGGCACAACATCCTTAAGGGCGCTGTAGGCATCTGCCAGCTCCTCCGGCGGTATATCTTCCTTATCATCGGCATTATCAGGCTCCTGCGCCGCAGACAGTTTGGATAACTTGCCCTTGAACTCCAGGTACCTTCGAAGAAGTTCCTCCGTATTCATGTCGATATACTCTTTGTCCTTTTTGTTACCGGCATCCTCAAGACTTGCGCAGAACGCCGAGAACTCCAATGCTCCGATTATTCTGGCGGAGCTCTTGAGAGCATGGACCTTAATGGTATACAGCCTTATATCATCGTTTTCGTAGGCATCGCTGATCACCTTGGCGTTGCCATCGATGGTATCAAGGAAGAGCTTCAGTGAGTAGATATACGATGATATTCCACCGGAATTCTTAATACCCTCATCCACTGATATCTCAGGGATCTCACGGATCCAGTCCAGATCTTCGGGCATGGTCTCGGGCTCTGCCACGGCATCTTCCATGGTGGGCTTGTACATTATCTCCTCAGGCAGATGCTTCATGATGGTCTTCTCCAGGGCAAGGCTGTCTATAGGCTTGGCAAGATAGCCGGTGAATCCCTTGGATCTGTAGAATTCCTCTCCGACAGAGGCATTGGCGGTAAGGGCATAGACAGGAATATCCTTGTCCGTCTCTCTTATCTTAGCTACAGTCTCGACACCGTCCATTCCCGGCATCATATGGTCAAGAAGCACCACATTGAACTTGGTGGTCTTCATCTTCTCGAGACACTCTTCCCCGCTGTCGGCGGTGGTAACAAATATCTTGGTGGCCTTCAGAAGGCCCTTGATAACAGTCAGATTCATAGGTGTGTCATCCACAACCAGCACATCCGCATCGGGAGCAATAAACTGCGGAACATAAGGGCCGCTGGTAACGCTCTCGTCATGCTCAACGAAGAATCCGATGGGCGTTCTGTCCACGATCTTCTGCTCTACGGTCAGGATAAAGTCTGAGCCTTCACCATACACACTTTCGCAGACCAGGGTTCCTCCCATGAGTTCTGCAAATCTTCTGGAGATATCAAGTCCAAGGCCTGTTCCCTGAATAGCACTGTTTTTCTGCTCATCCAGTCTTTCATAGGCGGTAAAAAGCTTGTCCTTGTCCTCAGCCTTTACGCCGATACCGGTATCCTTTACTGAATAGCGTATTTTAATAATATCATCCTGCCTCTCAGGCATGGATACGCTAAGAACAAGACCACCCTTCTCAGTATATTTTACCGCATTGGTGAGGAGGTTGATCACTATCTGCTTGATCTTGCCCGCATCTCCGTAGAGCCTTGTGGGCACCGTCTCATCAACCACAACGTCAAAGGTCAGCTCTTTTTCCGTACTCTTAACCCTTATCATTGAGACGATGGAGCGAAGAAGGTCGCTGACATCATATTCCTGCTCCACAAGATGCATCTTGCCGGATTCAATCTTGGAGATGTCCAAAAGGTCGTTAATAAGCCCCAGAAGTGTATCAGAGGCATTTTTAATATCAAAGGCATAATTCATCATTGCCAGGAAATAGCCCTTTGGTACATTGGCAGGATCCTCACGCATGATCATCTCATCCATGCCAAGGATAGTGTTGATGGGGGTTCTGATCTCATGGGAGATATTAGCCAAAAATCTGGTCTTGGCGGAGTTGGCACGCTGAGCCTCATCCCTTGCATGCTTGATCTCTTCGTACTGACGCCTGATGACAGTTCCTGCCATGACTCGCCATACTATCAGTCCCGCAAAGGCTGCGATGAGGACAGAGCCCAATATCCTTATTATCAGAAGCTCAGTCATTCTGGGCTGTTTGGTAAAACTGTAGGAATTCTCCAGTATTGCCTGGGTGTTGCTGCCGGCAAGGACCTGCAGATGGAGGGTGTAGTCGCCGCTACTCATTCCCGTATACTCAAGGGGTTTGAGATTGCTTTTTGCCACAAGAACTTCGTCCTTCTGATCGCCATCCATATAAATGCGGACCTGAGGATCCACCAGGGAATAGTCCAGAACCGCAGCGCTGATCTTTACGCGGGAATCCGCAGAAGGAAGGACATATCTCCCCTGCTCATCCGGAAGGATTCGCTCATCACCGCAGTAAACCGACTTAAGTACCGCCCTGACATCCATTCTCTGCCTGAAGAACTGCCTGATATTAACCTTGCATACACCATGCCTTCCCGCAATATAGACATTTCCGTCCTCATCCATACCGCTGAAGGAATTGGAGGTGGGGGGACTGGAAAGGCCATTTGCCAGGGTAAAAAGCCTGTAGTCCGTCACAGAGTCATTTAGCATATCATCTCTGCTTACGTTGTAGATTCCATAGGAAGACACTATCCAGATACCGTTGTTATCATCAAAAAACAGATCATAGTTATTACTGAAAGGAAATGTTGTAACAGGAGTAATAACCCCATCCTTCAGGTACTCAATGGAGTTGGAGGTTACAACCCAGTACAGGTCATCAATATTATCCTTTTTAATCCTGAGGACCACGTCACTGGTAAGGTTCTTGGTTCTTCCAATCTTATCTATTCCAACGCTCTGAATGACATAAATGCCGTCGCCGTCAGTACCGGCCAGGATCTCGCCATTATCGCCTTCGCAGACAGTCAGAAAAACTGCATTCTTAAGGCCGCTTGAAGCATCAACACGCCTTACCACTTCTCCGTCCTTTATTACTCCCAGGCCCTCATTGGTTCCCACAAGGATAGAACCATCTGAGGCTTCAGAAATGCATCTTATCTCATTGCCGGGAAGTCCATCCTCCACAGTGTAATTCACTATTTTCCCTGATCCTTGGAGGCAGACAACCCCAAGGCTGTGACTAAAGGTTGCTATCCACAGATTCTTCTGACGGTCACTGATAATACAGCGCACTCTGGCATTAGCTATATACTTGGTAAGAGCATTTGTGACAAGTGAGCCGTTTTCAAGCACGCGAAGTCCGCTGTCGGTGCCCACATACAGCACTCCGTCAAGTATACAGGTGGTATTTGCCAGCTCCTTATTAAGGCCTCTTTTGCCGGTCATATCCAGGAAATTACTGGATACAATTTTGACAACTCCCTGACTGGAGGATGCAATCCACAAATTGCCCTGATAGTCGCTGGTCATCATCTCGATTCCGCTGTCCACAGGCAGATCCTCCAGCAGATTGAACTGATTGTTCTCATCAAGATAACCGACCTGGCTTATGGAGGAGATCCAGATTCTTCCGCAGTCATAATTCATCCAATGGATACCCGACAGCGGATAAACAGATATACGCTTCATGCCGTTGGTCCTGCTGCCAAATCTGCCATGATACAGGAAGCTGTCTCCGGTGCAGATATAGACATAACCAAAATGCTCCGGATCGGCGATCATGGTGGTTATCTTGCCGATTCCAAGGTCTGAACTGTCAAACACCTGATTGACCCTGGTTTCCTTTAACGAGAATACCTTGCCGTTTTTGGTGGAGCCATATATCGTGCCATCAAGACCACAGTCAAGGCGTAGAACCCTCTCATCATTGAGCCTCTCGTCATACATAGGGTGAATACGGAGCTTTTCATCGGCGTAGCACACCCCTGCTGTGGTGCCTATGTATACATTGCCGTCATGATCTTCGGCAAAAACTCTTATGGAGGAGGAAGGAAGTCCCTCCTTGTAGGTGAGCCAGGTGGTGTTTTCTCCGTCTATGACCACGACACCATTGTCATTGGTACCAACCCAGATGCGGCCCTTGCTGTCCTCAAACAGGCCTCTTCCGCTGGTGAGACCCTCTGAATAATCTATTTTCTCAAAAACTGTTCCGTCGTATCTAAAGATTCCGCTGTAGCTACCAATCCAGATGTAGCCGTCTGTCGAACCCAGAATATAGTTGGCATCGGAGGTTATAAGGCCGTTAGTCTCATCATACAGAACCGCTGAATAACCAACAGATCTGGACTGGCCGCTGGCTGCGTAGCCGCCGCCGATAGGTACTGCATTTTCAGCATCAACGGGCATTTCCGAGCCTATCCCTGCTTTCTCCTCAGATCCGGACTTTGCCGTACTGTCAGTGGCTTCTGCCAAAAGAGCACAGTTTCCCCCTATAATGAGTGCAAGGCTCAATGAGCAAAGCATAGCTGCTATTTTATTTAGTTTTTTGTTTCTTCGCAGCATGCCTTTCTCCTTTATACATTGTTATATTTCTTAAGTATTACCTTTACTTCCGGCAGCGCTTCCAAAAATACCTCCACGCACTTTGGATCAAACTGTTTGCCCGATTCCTCTGTGATTATTTTCAGCGCTTCATCCAGCGGAAATGCAGGCTTATATACTCTTGGTGAGGTCAGAGCATCAAAAACATCGGCTATAGCCATGATGCGGGCTGACAGAGGAATTACTTCGCCGTGTAGCCCCTCGGGATATCCTTTTCCATCCCAGCGCTCATGATGATAAGCCGCCATATTACGGGCTTCCTTAAGGTAGTTCTCGCCCTTGACGGTACTGATGGCATTCTCCATGATCTTTTTGCCGGCAACAGCATGGGTCTTCATGATCTCAAACTCCTCCGGGGTGAGCTTGCCGGGCTTATTCAGGATCTCATCCGGGATATTGATCTTACCTATGTCGTGAAGAGGTGCGCTTCGTACCACATCCGACATGAACTTGGGAGTTATTTTTTCAGCGTAGTAGCCTTTTCTGTTTAGGCCCTCTACGATTATCTTCACATATAATGCGGTCTTCTGAATGTGCTCACCGGTATCTGAATCGCGGCGCTCAACCATGTCCGCCATGGTGATGATAAGTCCGTCCTGCATCTTGGCCGTAGTCTCAGAGAGCCTTCTAAGGTCCCTCATCTGCTCCGACAGGTTCAGAGTCATTCTGCAGATGGAGTCGTAGAGCCTTTCGATCTCATCTTCCGTATTGATCTCCAGTGCCCTTATGGCCTTTACGTTTTTATCCAGCTGCTCCTGGTCATAGCCCATGCTGGAAAAGTCATCCACGCACTTGGCCATGCTTCGTATCGGATATACAATGCCGGTATTGGTGAACCACATATTGTTGGCTATAACCAGAATGAAGAAGCCCATGAGAATCAGTAGTGACCTTACTATGAAATCCTGCATGTAATCCGCCATGTAGGTAATGGAAATGTCCGCCACCGCATAGCATACGCACTCCCCTGCTTCGTCCTTAATGGGGTAAAAAACGGTTCGGGTCCAGCTGTCTATGTCTCCATGGTCAATAGGGTCAATATGCCGCCCCTCCAGTATGTCCGGTATAAATGGAATCAGTCCGTCGTCATACTCAACCACATTGTCTTTTTTTTCAATAGCTGAGCCTGAGGGCTCGATTTCAAAGATGACATAGCCCTCTTTTTCCCCAAACCTTATAAGATACAGGCTCTGAAGTATAGAATAATCATTTGCAACCGTCTGAAGGAGCTTCTGAGTTTCCTCATATTCGGGCCCGGAATAGCCGTTTCTAAGGATTGCCTTAACATTGTCGATACTTATCAGCTCCGCAACCAGCTTAAGTGAATTCTCCGCATCCACTGTCATGCTGTTCTTGGTCTTGGAGAAATACATACTGACTCCGCTCCAGCCCGTAACTATTACCAGAAGTATTGAGGTAAGCAGGATCATTAACGTCGTTCTTAAACGCATGGAGTATCGCATATCTTTTCCCCAGCTGTTAAGGGTGTTGATCTCCTCTTGTGGCAGAGCGCGCTGTTTCCAGTTGCCAAGTTCAATTTGCTCGAGAATCCTTGATGGCACCAGCCTTACAATAAGCCAGGCAAAAAAGACAGTAATTCCCTTATCAATTATGTTAAGCAGGATACTGTAGATAAAGAATGCGAAAAAAGCCGGGATTCCCAGGGATGAGGTGAAGAAAAGAACTGTGTCGGAAGCCGCAGCAGTCTCTTTTCCCTCCAGCAGGAACCAGTTGATGACTGCAGAAATACTGCCGGAAAAGAGCGTCAGGGTTCCCATCAAAGTGATGATAGTCCCCAGTTTTCTGATGGAATGCCTTCTGATAAACCATGCCGAAAAAATAGCTATCATGGCGTTCATGAAGCTGTAATAGATAGCGTTGACATTAAAAAGCGCACAAATTGCATTCGTAACCACAGCCGTCAGGATTCCGGGAAAAAGGCCCCCCACTGCTGCCACTGCCACAGTACCTATGGTATCCAGAAACAGAGGATATCCCATACTGTACATGGCATAAGCCAGAACGACGTTAACTATGATTCCGATAAGTGATAACAATATGTGTTGACCAAAACTGCCAATCTTTATTTTTGATAATCTATCTGCAGCCATGATTCACCATAGTAAAATACATAATCGCCTACATAAAACGATTTATCGCATACCTATTCTCATTATATCAAACTTCGAGAGCTAAGCTTGTTAAAAAAGCATAAATAACTACAATTAAAACATTAAAAACTTCCATTACATGGTAAAAGCCCTGCAACCCAGCTGCAAGGCTTTTATCCCCCCTCATAACATTAGTAAACCGCTTATCTTCTCATCTGAAAATAATTAGTGCCGACAGTAGCAGAATTACAAACTGCAGCATAAAAACTCCTTCCATTACCAGTGCCACGAGCATTGCCAATGACATACTCCACAATCTCTTTTTCATACTCGGATTACCCCGCTTTTGCATAAACAAGTGTCTGATTCATTATCTGTATATAAGTCTACAACACGATGTCCTACAAAATGTCGTCACTGTCATACTTATACTAAAAAAACAGTTTTGTCTGAAAATGAATTCTTTTTAGCACTCCTCCTGTAACTCAGTAAGATACCCTTCGGTCTCGCTGGACCAGGTATAGGAGTTCATGTACTCTCCGCGAAAACTGTCAATGGCAGCCTGATCTTTATCAAGGAACCGATACAGATCGCAGTCGATTTTCTCGGGAACAATGCGCATAAGTCCCTGCTCTGCCTCGAAGATATCTGAGATCCCGTATTCCTCAAGGCTGTCCTTCATGCTTCTTATTATGGTGTCAAAATACTTCTGCTTGGCCCTGTCATAATCGTCGTCCTCCCAGAGAATGTAGAACAGGTCCTTTCTTGCGATGAACTGGCCTCTGTGGTCCACAAGACAGGCCAACAGTTCTTTGGCCTTGGATCTCTTAAATACCACGGGTTTGCCGTTAACAAGAATATTGAAAAAGCCGAAGGTCTCAACCTTGGCCTTCACTTCATTACTACTTCCAGCTCCGGCTGTGGCAGCAGGGGTTCCGGTTTCCAGAGCATACTCAATCTCTGAAAAAAGTTTCTCATAGCTCACGGGCTTGAGCAAATACCCTGTGGCGTGCATTGCATAGGCATCAATCGCGTATTCCGAATATCCGGTCAGAAAAATAATCTTGATATCCGGACATCTGTTTTTAATATTGGTGGCAAGCTCCAGGCCTCCCATTTCCGGCATATCTATGTCAAGAAGCGCCAGATCGGCCTTTTCCTCATCCAGATATTCCAGTGCCTCAAGGGCATTCATGAAGGATACTACCTCTTCGAATTTATTGGTTTTTTTCACAAGAGAAACCGTCCTAGCAAGGATCAGTCCCTCATCATCAACACATATTGCTCTCATCTCTTCCCTCTGAAAGTATTATCAGATCATCAGGTCAGATAGGTATCCTGATCGTAACGCTGGTACCTTCTCCCTCTACACTCTCAATTTTGAATGTACCGCCCGCCATGTCGATTATGCGGTCACGGACATTTTTTAATCCAATATGATCACCCTTTAGGGTGTCCTCGATCATCTTGTCCACGTCAAAGCCCTTGCCGTTATCCCTGATTGAGATCACGTGGGCATCCTCTTCGCGCCAGGTACTTACAGCTACCCATCCATGTTTTTTGCCCCTGACACCGTGTCTTATGGCATTCTCCACCATGGGCTGTATGGTCAGCGGCGGTATAAGGAAGTCATCGTCCTCGATCTCATAGTCGATCTTGATTGATGGAAAGCGCACCTGCTCGATATCTGAATAGATTCTGGTATGCTCCAGCTCCTTAGTAACAGAAATCATATCCTCCTCATTAAGAGAGTTGATATTCTGCCTCAGGTACAGGGCAAATTCCTCGATGACCTTGGATGCCCTCTCCGGGTCAATTTCCGTCAGAGCCTGGATGGTTGACAGTGTGTTAAACAAAAAGTGGGGCTGGATCTGGGACATCATTATCCTGATCCTCTGCTCTGCCTTGAGAGCATTCTCATGCTCCCTTACAAACTGCAGGTGCAGCCAGATGTAAAAGAACACAGTGCTCTCAGTCATTGCCACTGTCAAAAACGTAACTCTTGCGTTAAAATAAGCCTCCATGTCCAGCACTACTGCAATGACCACCATGACCGATATGATGATGGGAACCACAGCTTCTCTTCGCCTGATTCCACGGTACTTCATAAGAGCGCTTACAACAATCCATACCACCATCACAAAGCTTACAATAAAGGGAGCATACCCCAAAGGACCTCTGTGCCAGTGAAGATTCGGATCAACATAAAAAACAAAAGGGAAAAAGAGCGCTGACATACAAAGTGCAGCATTGGCCACAAGTATGACATGCAGTATCTTTGTGCCTTTCTCATTCCCTATGAGCCGTATAAAGAGGTATAGCACCACTGTTCGCAGTATATATTCCAGAGCTGATATCAAGGTACTCCAAAAAACCGGGGCATTCCTATATAGGACATCTCCGTAATCCATGGATAACTGGGGCTCCCAGAGCAAAAAGCCAACTATCAGGGCTATTGCATAAACTCTGTATCTGTTGGCTTTTTTGATATAGGGATCTGCCATAACTGCAATGGCCACACCGGCCAGCTGCAGTACCAGCGCCATATTCAGCGCGGCTATAATTTGTAAGTTAGGATCTTCGAACAAGTGCTATTCCTTCCTTTTATTCCATGACCTTCTGGAAGTTAACTACTTCTGCCTCTGAATACTCAGCGAACATTCCCTGCAAAATCTTGTCATCTTCCACTTCATTCTTTTCCCCGTCGGCTTCAACATAGTAGGTTGCATTTCCGTTGGTGTCAAATTCTTCATAGGCGGTTTCCTCAGCTACGAGTTTGCCGTCCTTAACTGTATTCTTTGTCACAAAATGATGACCTGCTGTCAAAAGCTTGCCGTCCTTAACAGCAAGAGGATTGGCTGTTCCGCCGGACTGTACTGTTCCAAGGAACACAACATTTCCATCCTTGTCATACATGAAGACTGATGAATCGATGGCAGCCTCATTGCCGTCAAGGTTGTCGTAGCTTCCATTGGCAACGAGAAGTACATCGGTTTCGTCAAGCGTTACATTGGCATATGCCATATTGGGATAGAGACTGTCCACAATCTCTGTAAATGTAGCATACTTGGACATATCCTCTTTGGAGAAATCAATTCCTGAAACTGTTGTGAAAGGAGTGAACTTAAGAGCTGTCTTCTCGCCCTCAATTCTCTCCATTTCTGCCTTGTAGTCCTCCTCGGACATAGGAGTCCACTCCTCGTTATCATAGGTTGAGAACCATGGATTCTTCTCGTCTGTATATGCGTCATATTTGTAGCCAAGCTGGCATACCATATTTGTGGAGTTGGGCTCAAAGGTCCACACTACGGATCCGTTTTCCATAGCTCCGCCGGAGAACTCATTAAGAAGCGCATACCCTCCGTATGCATAATATCTGTCTCTGGCAGTTCCTGTTACGATGTGAGTTGCAACTCTGTCAACCGTTGAATATACGTCGTAAACCATTCCGTCGATCTCACTGCCGGACATATCTCCGATAAAGAGATCCTCGATACCGTCGCAGTTCATATCTGCATAGGCATAGCCAAGAACCTCAAAGGGCTTCTCGTTATTAGCGGCTATTGCTGCGATCTCAGGGCTGATGCCCTCTTCTTCACACTTATTTGCATCCCAGCCCTCACTGATAGCTGTCACATACTTATCAAGAACTGTAAAATACAGATCTTCTCCCTTGGTTCCGGCCTTGTAGACAAAAAGGTTATCCCCTGTGCCTGTGATATTCTCGAAGATACTCTCGGTGGCATCATAAAGCTTAGTGTAGCTCTCAGGAGTCTCAGGCTCATTGTAATCCCACTGAATCTCGGAAGCATAACCTCTTCCAACATTATATATGGTTCCATCGGTAGCAAATACTTCTCCTACCTTGGTGAACATTCCGCCGGCAAAAATATTGCAATCGGAAGATAATCCAACCTCAAATACAAGTCCGGGCCAGCCTGCATCCACCAGGGCCTTGTCATATACACTTATGCGGTCATCCTCTACCTTGGCATAGGTCATGCCCTTTAACTCATCAGGAATTGTTACCTGAATGAGATCTGTTGCAATAACGCTGTCTGTAATGTAGCCCTCTGCATTTGCAGTATTCTCTACAGTAACTTCTTCTTTCTTTTCGCCTGCAACTTCTGACTCTGAAGTCTCTGCCTGCTGCTCTGCCCCCGTATTCTCAGGCTCTGTTGCCACCTCTGAACCGCATGCTGTCAAAGCAATTGCCATTCCGATTGCAGGAATGATTGCCAGGTTACCATTCATCAGATTTCTCTTTTTCATAATTTATCCCCTTGTCTCATAAGAAAATATAGCTTGGTTTATATTTCTGAATAAGCTTATCAGACTGTGTCCTACAAAATGTCGTCATCCCCCGAAAACGGCATTATATCCGGCGCATTTCATGTATTCTTACCACACCGCCTCTTCGTAGTAGTACCAGTGATCACAGATTTTCTCTGATCTATATCTTGATTTTTCATGGGATTCACTGCTGTCAAT
>JAEEGL016253749.1_pt1 | contig 41449 bp, 40 predicted proteins | sample 9134231 | NCBI WGS metagenome assembly JAEEGL01 (sample SAMN16246548, study PRJNA631951) | gut metagenome | biome: gut microbiome; feature: rumen; material: fiber-attached | host: Bos | place: Iran: Karaj | collected 2018-10
TGCTGCAGCAGTTGCTTCATTACTGATTCATACACCATCTAATCCTGCGATTTTACCTGCATTCTTAGTTGCTTGTCTTTGTGCATCATTAAAGTATGCTGGAACTGTTATAACAGCTTTACTTACTTCACCACCAAGATAAGCTTCAGCAGTTTCCTTTAAATTCATTAAAATCTTTGCACTTATCTCTTCAGGAGTATACTTTTTACCTTCAGCTTCAACTTTTTCTTTAGTTCCCATTAATCTTTTAATTGAACTAATTACATTTGTAGAAGTTTGAGCTTCTCTTTTAGCTACATCTCCTACTCTTACTTCTCCATTTTTAAAGCTAACTACACTTGGAGTAGTTCTATTTCCCTCTGCATTTGGGATAACATGAGGTTCTCCACCCTCTAATACTGAGACACAACTATTAGTTGTACCTAAATCTATTCCTATAACTTTATTACTTTTTGCCATAAATTTATCATTTCCTTTCTCTTTTTAATATATTTGTTTCATTATTACTAAAGAAATCCATAGAACTAACACACGCCAAAATAAACTTATTAATAATAATTCTTTCTTTTTTATTTAATTCACTATGAATAGCTTCAAGCTCATGATTTAACTCTTCTGGTAAATAATCCATAGGATTATCATTAAGCTTTAAAATAAGTTGCATAGTGTTATAAGAAGCAGTATTAATTCTATCATTATTACTATATAAACAACTATTAATAAAATCCAAATTACTTTTTTCTTTTTTATTTAGATTTGAAATCAATTCCTTGTCTATATCTGGAACTCCTTTAGTCACTATTTATTAACCTTAACCATTGCTGGTCTAATTAATTTATCTTTATATTTATAACCTTTAGTAAGCACTTCTAACACTACATTTTCTGGTTTATCTTCATTATGTTCAGTTAAAACTGCTTCAGCAACATGAGGATCAAATTCATTACCTAAGCATTCAACTTCTTTAACTTCATATTTATCAAGTAAAGCAGTTAACGATCCAAGGATCATTTTAAATCCACTTAGGAATTTAGAAACTTCATCAGATAAATCATTATCATCCATCATAATAGCTCTTTCTAAATTATCTTTTATATTTAGTATTTCTTTTATGAAATCTTCTCCTTCATATTGAAGCATTCTACTTACTTCAGTTTGAGTTCTAGTTTTAAAATTTAAATATTCTGCTTGTAAACGCATATATTTATCTTCTAATTCTTGGTTTCTACTTGCAAGTATTTGAACCATAGTTTCAGGATCTATACTTGAAGTACAACCAGCACAAGAAGCACAACCATCAGGACTGCATCCTGCTTCCTCTATTTTTTCTTCTTTTTTATTTTCTTTAACTTCTTTTTTACTATTCTTTTTCAAGTTACTCTTCCTTTCCTGGGTTTTCAATATGCTCTTTTAAATATTCAAGCATATTTATTACTCTTTCATATTCCATTCTCTTAGGTCCAATAATTGCAATTGTACCTTCTTTACCATGAGTTTTATATTTAGTCTTAACTACTGTTACATTATCATCAATCTCATTTTCGCTCCCAATATATACCTTAACCTCATCGTTTGTCTCTTCAATTTTACTCACCATATCTTTGCTTTCAAACTTACTAACAATGTTTTTAACATCGTCGACCGTACTAAATTCTGGTTGTTTTAATATATTAGTTTTACCACTAAATCTGACATCTCTCTCACTAGTGAAATTAGAAAGTGCATTATAAAATGCATTATATACTACCTCATAATTTTCAACATAATTTCTAATTATAGGTTTAATTTCAAACTCTAGTTTTGATGGAACATCATCTATTGGCGTCCCTATTAACATTTTATTTAGTAACTCAGTAGTTTTAGAAATATCTTCTGTAGAAATATTTTCTTCTAATACAATATTCTTGCTTTCTACATGTCCAGTATCAGTTATAACAATTGCAATTAATTGTTTAGAACTAATTGGTACAACTTCTACTTTAGCAAGTTTATTATCAGAAGAGGCTTTACCTAACACAACAGAAGTATAATTAGTAATATCACTAATAATCTCCAAACTTTTAGAAATAGCATCATTAAGTTCTAATTCTTTATTATTAAATATAGTTTGAAGTTTTAGCATATCTTCTCCACTAATTTTCTTAGCTTCCATTAAATTATCTACATAATATCTATAACCCTCTTGTGATGGAATCCTTCCTGAAGATATATGAGTCTTCTCTAAGTAACCTAAATCTTCTAATGCTGCCATATCATTTCTAATAGTTGCACTTGAACACTTAAACTTTTTGCATAAAGATTTACTACCTACAGGTCTTGCAGTTTTAACATACTCTTCAACAATAACTTTAAGTAGTTCTTTTTGCCTACTCCCAATCATCATATACCTCCTTTTTAGCACTCAACTTCTCAAGTGCTAGTACTATTATAATATTATATTCTAGCAATGTCAATATATGAGTGCTAATTATTTTACATAATAAAAAAGAGCTATTTTTTAGCCCTCTTTTCAGTATTTCCATAGTTTGTTAAATCTACTTTATAAAGCACATATGAACTTGTACTTGGGAATGTTACATTTCCTAGTAATTTGTTTGTATTAAATTCTTCAAAATTTGATACTGCACTTCCACCTGACATACTTACATTAATTCGTTTCTAAATCCCTTATAATTTTTTTACTTTTTAAATAAATTCCTGAATATTGTTCATAGTATTCATCTATTATTTGACTTATTTTGTCACTTACTTTTTCATCTATATCTAAAGAAGTTATTTTTGATATATCTACATAACTATAAAGCCTTAATAATTTCATCACTTTTTCCTCTAATAATGGTTCATTTGTTCTATGTAAGGCACATACATAACCACCTTTTGATAAAGATAAAGTTACTATCTTAGTACTTCCACATTTAACACATGAATCTAAGTTTAAATTTATACCAATATACTCTAAATATTGAAGTTCTAAAATGTTAGTAATAATTTTAGGATTAAACCCTTCTTCTATTTTTAAAATAGCAGTTTCCATTAATTTATATACCTCATCATCTAAACTCTCTTTATAAACATTAGTGGATAACTCACAAATATATGTTAAATAACTTATTTTAACTATATCACTTTTAATATTCATAAAATAGTCTTTTATATCTCCATCTAAAAGAACAGATAAACCACTATCTCTATATGATATTTGAAAAGTACCATAAGCAAATCTTTCACTTGGAAGTCTAAGTTTACTTTTTAAATTCTTACATCCCTTAGATATGCATCCAATAATACCTTTATCTTCTGTAAATATATTAATAATTTTACTATGTTCTTTATAATCAGTACAACTAACTACAATACCATTAACGCTTATTACTTTCATACTATACAAAAGCATAAAGATATCTTTATGCTTATTTTCCTTTCTTATATTCTAAATAATACTCTATTTTACCCGTTTTTTTAAACAGATTCCAAGCATCTTTTTTATTCATATTTTTATCTCCTTACAATATTATATTGCAGGACTCTAAAAAATATTATTCATCTTTATTAACTAAATATCCTAAATCTTTAATATATTTTTCTTTTTCTCTCCATTTTTTAATGGTTTTACAATACAACTCTAAGTATACTTTTTTACCTAGAATCTCTTCCATTTCTATTCTAGATTCATACCCAATTGTCTTGATCATATTACCATTATGGCCCACTATTATCTTTCTAAGTGAGTCTCTATCAACAATAATATCAATATATATTTTAGCTATATTTTTTTCTTCCTCATAGTCTATTAATTTACAGGAAATTGAATGAGGCACTTCATCATTAGTATGTATAAATATTTTTTCTCTAACAATTTCTGATAATCTAAAATCGATTTCTTGAGTAGTTTTTTCATTGTTTAAAAAATATTTAACATTATCAGGCAAATATCCTTTAAGCACCTTGATTAGCTTATTAACATTATCATTCTTAAGTGCTGATAAAGGAACTATTTCTGCAAATTCATATCTGTCTTTATACTCATTTATTTTAAGTAATATTTCTTCATCAGTTAACTTATCAATTTTATTTAATACTAAAAACACAGGTTTCTTAATGTTTTCAAGTTTATCAATTATAAATTGATCTCCTTTTCCATAAGAAACAGACGCATCCACTACAAGAAGTATTACATCAACATCATTAATAGAATAATATGCTTCATCATTTAAAACTGATCCTAGTTTATCTTTAGGTTTATGAATTCCAGGAGTATCAACAAATACTATTTGTGTATCATCTTCATTATATATTCCCTGTATCAAATTCCTAGTAGTTTGCGCTTTTGGTGAAACAATAGCTATTTTTTCTTTAACAATTTGATTTAATAATGTGCTTTTTCCCGTGTTAGGTCTACCAATTATTGTTACAAAACCACTCTTCATACTAAATCTCCTTTGGAAAATGTAGTATTCATTATTTCTTTATAAGTTAAAACTTTCATTTTGCCACTTTTAGTCATAATATTAAACAATTCATTTCCATCAAAAAATTCAAGAAATGTTTGTTTACAAATATTGCATGGATAACATAGTTCCTCACTACTAGTCATTAGATAAAGAGCTTTAAAATCTTTTTCTCCATGACCAATAGCATTATTTATAGCATTTCTCTCAGCACAAATAGTTCCACCATATGATGCATTTTCTACATTTACTCCCTCATAAAAATTTCCATTCTTAGTTTCAACAATACATGCAAAACGCATATTAGAATATGGGGCATAACTATTATTTAATAATTTTTCTAATTTTTCTTTCATTTATACTCCTTACAACAAAATATTTAAAATCTTTGGTAAGAATATTATTATTCCTACAAATGCAGCTGCAATTGCCATAACTAAAACACATGCAGCAGAAGTATCCTTTGCAACCTTTGCAAGGGGATGATAATCTTCTGTAATTAAGTCAATAGTTGCTTCAATTGCAGTATTCATAAGCTCAAAAGCAATAACAAGACCTATAGTAAGAGCGAGTACTGCAGCTTCTATATAACTAACTTTTAATATAAAACTTGCGATTATAACAATTAATGCTATCCCAAAATCAACTACTAAATTTTGTTCATTTCTATATGCATATCTTAGTCCTTTAACTGGATATTTAAAACTATGAAAGAACTTTTTTAAACCTTTTTGTTTCTTTCTTTCATCTCTTGATATCATATTCATTTAATATTTCCTCCTCAAGAGCTCTCATTACCTTTTTATCTTCTTCTTTTATATGATCATATCCAAGTAAATGTAAAAGACCATGAACAGCCAAATAAGAAAATTCTCTTCTTACACTATGACCAAAATCAGAAGCCTGTTCTTTGCATCTTTCATATGAAATATATATTTCTCCTAAAAATCTCATATCTATGTAATCTACATCATCTACTTCTTCAAAAGCAAAAGATATTACATCAGTAACACTATCTTTACCTCTATACTCTTTATTTATTTCTCTAATCTTTTTGTTATCAACAATTACTATATTCAATAATGGGTTTTTTATATTCAAATGATTACAAGCAAACTTAATTACTTTATCAAGTTCGCTTGTATCAATATCCTCATCTGTTGTATTAAAAATATAATCCTTCATATAATCCCCCTAATTAAATAACATTGAAAATATATAATAGTAACAATACCAGTACTACAATGCTAATTATATTTAAGAACCAATCCTTTCTCATAAACTTAGGTAAATGATTCCTAATAGCATTTAAACTGATATATATTAAAAAACCAATTACTCCACCTACTACATTTAAAATAATATCATCCACATCAAAGCTTCTACCAATATAGTGTTGTACTACTTCAATAACAGCACTTGATAAAAGAGATACTATTGTTATTGTACCAAGATTTTTTATTTTACAATATGCACTAACAAAATAACCAAAAGGTATAAACAATATAATATTACCAATTACTTGTTTATAAAACTCTCTAGTACCAACATCATATCTAAGTATTTCTCTAAATGGCATAAAATTAGTGCCATTATATGCTTGTATGTCTTGACTTGTAACAAGACTATACAAAACAAGTAAATAAGCAAGAAATAAAAAACTAAATATTTCTTCGTGTATTACTAATCTTCTTGATTCCCCTTTAAAATATATAGTTACTCTCATAATTATAAATATTGCTAAAAGTACTATTAAAGTTGGCCAAGAAGAATAAATTGATTCTCTTATTGCCTTTATCATTTAATTTTCTCCTATAATATCAATATTAGAAGTAACCCCTATATTTTCATAAACTTTGAAAAATACTTCTACATACATTTTACTATAATTTACCTTTTTTTTCAAAACTTTTTTAGAAATAATATACTCATCACTACTAAGATTATTTTTAATCTTATCTTCAGCTAGTTTGATAGCTTTTAAATATGATTCATCATTAGATAAATGAACACTTCTATATTTATATTCTTCTTTAACTTCTTTATACACTTTAAAAAATAAATATGGCTTATCAAGTATTAAATATTTTTTATTAATAGTATTATTTTTATCATATTTACCACTAATAGTAAAACTGTTTCCATTAAAATCCAAATAATAATGATTTACTATTCTATTAGTTTTATACTTTTCAGTAAAATCAAATGGAATATTAACACTAATAGTATGCCACACCTCAGCATAAACCACACCTTCTGCTTTAATTTGGTTAAAAACACTATCATCTTTCATAATATTACCACTTATTAACAAATCCCCTTTTTTAACATAATCATTCTTATCAACAATTCTACTACCACGAATAACGTTTATTTTTTTAATAACTCCTTCACTTTTAGAATAAATACTCCCTTTACTATTATCAATAATATTGCCATCTTTAACTTTAAGACTAATATCCACTATATATATGCATCCCTTAGATTTAATACCAATCCATTCAATATAATCTTTGTATTCATTCATTATTCTATTTTTAATTAAACCTACTTCTTCAAAACTTTTCTTTCTCTTATACTTACTAATACCATTACTATTCAAAACCTCTTTAATCTTATCTGATACTATTTTATCTTCACAATTTATCTTAATATCAAATATAGTATTTGACAAAACAAACAAAAGAATCAAAGAAAAAGCAAAACTAATTATCATATACTTATGATAATCAACAAACCTAACAAAGCCAATTTTACCATAATATTTTATAACAATACTCTTATATCTTCTACTAATCTTTTTATAAGATTCATAGTCAACTACTAAAATATAATAATCATTATTACACTCTAAAGAACAATAATAAATATTGTTATTAACTAAATACTTAACAAAACTATATTTATTTTCAAAAACTTTAATCTTAACTTTATTCATTAGTAAATTCTATGCTAGAGATTATACCTTTAATAACAATCTCATATTCATCAAGAGCACAAACAATTAATCCATTACCACAAACAATAACACTTTTATTAATAAGGCTAATTTTAATAACACTACTATTAATATCAACTATCTTCTTATAATACTTAACATAAACAAAACAATCCCTAACTATTATTTCATACTTATTATTTAATAAATCTATCATATTATATTGTATTTTATATGATTTATTTAATGCTATTTTTAAAAACATTACTCAATTTTATTCCTATTCAATATTTTCATTTGAGATATAGCTACTTTATTTAATATTTCTAACCTAATTGATTGATTATTTCCTTCATTTATTAATACTGAGTTTAAACTCTCAAGATTTGCTAAACATATTAACTCATTTATGGAAGCATAGTCTCTAATATTTCCATTCAAATTGGGATTCTCCTTTTTCCATTTTTTAGCAGTTATCCCAAATAAAGCCATATTTAAAACATCTGCTTCTTCAGCATAAGTATAGTTAATTTGACTTTTAGTCAGTTTTGAAGGAATTATTTTATACTTAATTGCGCTTGTATGAATTCTATAATTAATCTTTGATAATTCTCTTTTTGCATCCCATTTTATTTTTTCTTTCTCCTGCTTTTTCAATCTCTCAAACTCTTTAATTAGCATTAATTTGAACTTAGGGCTTATCCACATACCAAATTCAAAAGCAATATCTTTATGTGCATATGTTCCTCCATATCTTCCTGTTTTAGATATAAGACCAATCGATTTTGTTTTATACATCCATTCTTTAACACTTAATTTATAATTGTTTAATCCTGCTTGACTTTTAATTATGGCGAATTCGCCATAATTAAAATTTGGGTTATGTAATTCTTCCCATATTCCAAGAAATTCAACTGTATTTCTATTTCTTAACCAGTCAGAAACGAAAAAATTACCATCTTTAGATTTAAGCATATCTGTTATTGATATATAATCTTCTTCTCCTACTTTAAAGCAATTAATGATTTGATTATCTACATTTAATTCCATATTTAACCTTTCTAATATATTATTGGAAAGATTAAATATAAAACACTTCTTTTAAATAAAAAAAGATACGAATTACTTCGTATCTCCTAAAACATTATCTAATTTTTGAGCAATTATATCTCTTGAGAATGGTTTAGCTAAATAATCTTTAAATCCACAAGATAAATATCTTTCTTTAGCTCCAGTAGTAGCATCTGCAGTAAGTGCTATAACTGGAGTATTAAAGTTAGGATTAGATTTTAAAATACCCATAGTTTCTTCTCCACCCATAACAGGCATCATAATATCCATAAGTATTAAATCATATGTATTACTTGCTAACTTATCTAAAGCTTGTTGTCCATCATAACACTCATCAATTTCGAAATTAAATGTTGCAATTGCTTTTCTAAGCACTTTAATATTTAACTTATTATCATCAACAACAAGTACTTTCTTACCAGTATAATCTACAGTCTTTTTATCTTCTTTACTTAAATTCTCTCTAACTATATTTTCTTTATTACCGAGTTTTTGAGGAATAAACACATCAAATGTACTACCTTGTCCAAAGATACTAGTAACATTAATTGTACCGCCCATTAAATCAACTAAGTTTTTAGTAATAGCAAGACCTAACCCAGTACCTTGCACAGAAGAAGTCTTTTCAACATGCAATCTTTCAAATTTTTCAAATAACTTAGACTTATCTTCTTCTTTAATACCACGTCCAGTATCAGCTACTCTTATTTGAAGGCCATTATTAACCCATCTAACCCCAAAACTAACGCTACCTTTTTCAGTATACTTAGCAGAATTAGATAAAAAATTGTTAATAATTTGTTTAATTCTAAGCCTATCTCCATATAAACACTCTGGTATATTAGGATCAATATAAATATTAAATGTTAAATCCTTCTCTTCCATCTTAGTTCTCATTATTTTTAAAAGTGAATCTATCTCTTCATGAGGTAAATAATCAGCTTCAATTAGCTCTAACTTACCTCCCTCTATCTTACTAATATCTAAGATATTACCAATTAATTCAAGAAGTGTATTACTAGCATTAACTATATCTACACTATCTTCTTTTACTTCACTTGGCACTTTATCTTGATAAGACATAATATCTTCACTAAGACCGACAATAGCATTTAAAGGAGTTCTTAACTCATGAGACATACTACTAAGAAACGCAGTCTTAGCTTCACTAGCACTAACAGCAAGCTCCTTTTCTCTCTTTTCATACTCAACAAGTCTAATATCAGGATTTTCAATTGTAAAATATAAAATAACATCCATTATAGATATTAAAAAGTTTAATACATATGCACCTGGAAACAAGTTTTGTATAATAAACAAAACTACAATTCCAATTATCAAAAATAATAATGGCATATACTTTTTATTTATAATATATTTAATATTAAATACTGAGATAACTAAAATAACTAGAAATTCAATTCCAACAAAAATATAAGAGAAAGTAACTGAAAGTCCACCAGGAATAATAACATCGTCTACCATATTATATACACTAGGTAAACTCAAAATAACAAGATAAATTACAATTCCTACAACAATAAGACACTTTCTAATTCTATTTAAATATTTTATATCAATATTATCTTCATTTTTTTGATGATAAATAGAAGCATAAATATAAAAACCAAATATTAACAACCAAATCTCGTAATATGCAAATTCAGTCTTAGATAAAAATTTGAATAAAAAGCCATTTAAATTACAATTTAATTTGAACATAACAAAGGTGATTATTTCAATAATAATTCCGACAAATGTTGTTATCAATAATAATCCATATGCTTTAGTATCAACATTTTCAACATGTGCTTTGCTAAAAAAATTATATAAGAAAATGAAAATAAAGAATAAACAACTAATACTAAAATAAGCTCCCATTACTATTCACTCCTATTATTAGTATTATAACAAAAAAAAAGCATTATAAAAAGTATATTTGAATTAAATATACTTTTTTGTTTATGCAATTATTTTTTTAAAACCATTTTTTTACTATTATAGTATTCTTCTAAGTCTTTCTTTTGTAAAGGTTTTGGATCTAATTTTCCATTCTTTGTAACTGGAAGACGATTAAGAGTATAGTCTATTCTTCCTGCAAGAGCACTTGATCCTAATGTTGATAAAATAAGCTTATTAATTTTCTTCTCTAAAGCATCTATATTACAATTTTTATCATACAATGAAATATGATATATAGGTAAATTTTGATTGTTATCATCTGGTATATGAGTAACAATAGATTCTCTTATCTCAGGTATTGTACTTATAAGATTTTCGATTTGTTCTGGATAGATATTCTCAACTCCACTTACAAAACATCTTTTTTCTCTTCCAACAAAAGTTAATTCTCCTTCTTCTGAAAGTGAAGCTAAATCTCCTGTATTTAACCATCTTACTCCATTTTCATCATATTCTATTACTTTATTAGTTTCCTCTTTATTATTATGATATCCTAACATCATTCCAGGACCAGATAAATATAACAATCCAATTTCACCATAATCTAGTTCTCTTTTTCCATCTAATGACATTATTTTTTGATTATTAAATGGTATAATTGTTCCAATTGAACCTATTGTATTCTTTTTTCCTCTACAAACAGATACAGGAGCCCACATTTCAGATGATCCTAATCCATTCCATAAATAATCTTTACACCCACATTTTTCTAATACTTCATTTATTTTATGCCATTTTTCTATTGGTAATTGTTCTCCACCTGAAACAGGAAGCTTTAGATCACTTAAATCAAGCTCTTTTTCTATATTTTCTTTATCTAATAAAGTATTCCAGTGAATTGGTCCACCAAAAACTCCATTTGGACGAATTCTCTTTAATTCATCAATAAAATCAGCAGGCATAGCCTTTAATGTTAACTCAGTTTCAAGATTTTTACAAAGTGCATAGTGTAATGTAAAAATACCAAAAGCCATAAATTGAGGAAGATTACCCATGAAAACTTCACCTGGCTCTAAATTAGCAACATAATCAATTCCTCTAACAACAGAGTTTAGACCATTTGAATCTAAATCTACACCTTTATGAACACCACTTGATCCTCCAGTAAACACTATATTTCCTAATTGACCTTTTTTATATGTAGTATCATACACTACTTCTTCAATATTCTTACCTTCTTTTAAAAGTTTATCTAAACTTTTATTAGTATTTAATAATGCATTTCCAGAAATTATTTGTTTTCCACCATATAAAATATCTAATACCTTATTATCAATAGATCTTACTGCTGGAAAAACAACAAAATCCATATTAATTTTAGCATCTCTAGCAGCATGTTTTAGATTTTTATAACTATCATTAATTGTAATAATCATTTTTGGTTGAACAACCTCTAAATCTCTCATTAATTTGTAAGAATTATCAACAGGATTCATCTGACAAACAATTGCCCCTAGTTTTATTAGAGCATAGTTCAAATAAACCGCTTCCGGTGTGTTCCCTACACATAGTCCTATGATATCTCCTTTTCTTACTCCACGTTTATATAAAGCTCTAGCATATTCATCTATATGTTCATGAACTTCTTCGAAAGTAATCTTCTTTCCTGCAAACGATATAGCTATATTATTCATATATTTTTCATTTCTATGTAATAAAAAATCGTATGCATTTTCATTTGGTAAAGTAGCTTCTTTTGCTGAATCATCATAAAAAGACATATATCTTCTTTCTTCTGATGGTTTTATTTTTTCTTTTATCATACATAAATCACCCTTTTTTATCACTTATAATGTAGCAAAAAGAGAGACTATAATCAAATGATATGTATCATTTGTGATACGTACTATGCATAATGTGATACATTTATGATACACAAAAACTATTAGTGTAAACTAATAGTTTTTTATTTTTAATCTTTTTTAGCAACAGATATATACCATTTACCTATTTGAGTATTCATAAAAGATTCTATTTTTTCATGTGATAAATATCTATATTCTTTACATAAAGGGTCACAAATTATAAATTTATCATTTTCATATCCAGATAGTAAAATGGCGTGTAGTATATTTCCATGATTTCCTGCTAAGATAACCAATCTATTATTTTCAAGTTCTTCTTTTAATAATTGTGCATCTATCTTCTTACCATCTTCAACAATAGCTCCATTTTTATGTGCAAGATCTAAAAAGTCTTGATACTCTTTGAGTGAATCATTAAATATGCTATCAGGTAATGCTTTTTTATCATTTGAAAAATGATTTATTTCTGAATGAACTATTTTTGTATCTAATCCATTTTTAGAAAAATGATAGGCAACCGCTGAGAAAGGAACACCATCTAAATAATGTGATCTATATATCTTATAGAACTTTCTTTCTAAAAGTTTATTTGCTTTATCAATTAAATTATAATACTCCAAAACCATTAACATACAACATATAGCGCAAGTCATTCCTTTTTGAGTATATATTCTTATATCTTTTTTCATTTTTACCTTCTATAAATTTCAAAGATTATTTAATCTAATTCTGCTTTACCTGTATATAGTTCGTAATATCTACCATGTTCTTTTAATAATTGCTCATGATCTCCTCTTTCAATTATCTTTCCATGTTCAAGAACCATGATTGCTTTAGAGTTTTGAATAGTAGATAATCTATGTGCTATTACAAATACAGTTCTATTTTTCATTAGTTTATCCATTCCATCTTGTACTATTTTCTCTGTTCTTGTATCTATTGAGGAAGTAGCTTCATCTAGTATCATAGCTGGGGGATTAGCAACTGCACATCTAGCTATTGCCAATAACTGTCTTTGTCCTTGAGACAAATTAGATCCATTACCAGAAATTTTTGTGTTATATCCATCAGGTAATAGTTTTATAAAATCATCTGCATTTGCAAGCTTTGCTGCTTTTATGCACTCTTCATCACTAGCATGTAAATTACCATAACGAATATTGTCCATTATTGTTCCTGTAAATAAATTAGTATCCTGTAAAACCATGCCAAGGCTTCTTCTTAAATCATTTTTGTTTATTTCTTTTATATCTATTCCATCATATGTAATAGTTCCTTTTTTAATATCATAAAATCTATTTAGTAAGTTTGAAATAGTTGTTTTACCAGCTCCTGTTGAACCGACAAAAGCTATTTTTTGTCCAGGTTTTGCATAAAGCGAAATATCATGTAATACTTCTTTGCCTTCTACATACTCAAAAGATACATCATTAAGTCTTACATCTCCTCTTAATAATATTAATTTATCATCTTTCTTCCATGCCCAAGAACCAGTATATTTATTTGTTTCAATAAGTTTATCTTTTTCTTGTTTTACATTTACAAGTACTACTTTACCATCATTTTCTTCTTCTTTTTCATCCATTAATTCAAATATTCTACCTGCTCCTGCAAGGGCTCTTATAATTGAATTAAATTGTCCTGTTATTTGCATTATTGGTCTTGTAAAACTATTAGTAAGAGATAAAAATGCAGCAATTGCTCCTATTGTAAAAGACTTAGTATAAATAGCAATTAATCCACCACAAAGAGCTATTATTACATATATTATATGGCCTATATTATTTGTAATTGGACCAACCATATTAGCATATGCATTAGCATTAGAACTGTTTATATACCACTCTTCATTTAGTTTATCAAAGTCTTCTTTTGATATTTCTTCATGATTAAAAACTTTAATGACCTTTTGTCCATCAATCATTTCTTCAATAAAACCATTCAAGTCTCCTAATGATTTTTGTTGAGAACCAAAATAACTACCAGATTTTTTAATTACTCCTTTAGTTACACTAGTCATAGCAAAAATACCAAATATTACTACTAAAGTTAAATATACATTTAGTGAAATCATAGATATAAATATAGTTACAATTGAAATAATACTACCTAAAACAGCTGGCATACTTTGAGATACCATTTGTTCTAATGTATCAGTATCATTTGTAAATCTACTCATTATGTCCCCATGAGTATTTCTATCAAAATAAGATATTGGTAATGTTTGCATATGATTAAATAAATCATTTCTAATATCTCTTAAAACACCTTGAGCTACACTTACCATTATTCTATTGTATAAAAATGTTGCAAGTAAACCTATAGTATAAATACTAGCCATAAATAATATGAAATTAAATAAATGAGTAAATACTGGGTTTTCTTGCCCAATTAAAGGAGTAATATAATCATCAATTAAAGTTTTTAAAAATAGCTGCCCTATTACCTGAACTACAGAACTAATAATAATACATATAAATACAAATAGATATTTATATTTATACTTTTTCATGTACTTAAGTATTCTTTTAAATACATTTTTATCAAATTTTTTACTAGGATCAAATCCTCTATTTCCATGCATTATTCAGCAACTCCTTTCTTTTGAGATTCATATACTTCTTTATAAATCTTATTATTTTTAAGTAAATTTTTAGGAGTGTCAAAATCAACTATCTTTCCTTTATCCATAACAATTACTTTATCAGCATTTTCTACACTAGAAATTCTTTGTGCAATTATTATTTTAGTTACACTAGGCATATATTTAGAAAGATTTTCTCTTAAAACAGCATCTGTTTTTGTATCAACTGCACTTGTTGAGTCATCAAGTATTAATACTTTAGGATTTTTAAGAAGAGCTCTTGCTATACAAAGTCTTTGCTTTTGTCCACCACTTACATTAGTGCCACCCTGCTCTAACATATATTCATACTTTTTATCAAACTCATTAATAAATGAATCTGCACATGCTAATTTACATACTTCTTTAATTTCTTTAATACTAGCATCTTCTTTACCCCATCTTAAATTATCAATAATAGTTCCTTTAAATAATACATTCTTTTGTAAAACAACTGAAACACTATCTCTTAAAACCTTTAAATCATAATCTTTAACATTAACATTTGAAAGTATTACTTCACCACTAGTTGCATCATATAATCTATTAATTAAACTAACTAAAGTAGTTTTACCACTTCCAGTACCACCAATTACACCGATTACCTCACCAGACTTTATTTTTAAATTAATGTTTTTTAAAACTTCTTTATCTTTTTTCTTTAAATAACTAAAACTAACATTTTTAAATTCTATATCACCATTAATAACTTCTTTAATAGAATTATCTACATTTGAAATATCACTTTTTTCATTCAACACTTCACTAATTCTTTCCATAGAAGTTGCTGATATTATAGTCATTACATATATCATTGATAACATCATTAAACTAGATAATATTTGTCCAGCATAAGTTAAAAGACTTGTAAGTTCACCTGTTGTCATAGAATTACTAACTATAAGCTTAGCAGCAAACCAAGCTATTAAAAGTCTACATGTATACATACTAAACTGCATAACTGGCATATTCCAAGCTACTATTTTTTCAGCAGATGAAAATCTTTTATATATTAAATTAGAAATAGCATTAAACTTCTTTTTTTCATGATCTTCTTTAACAAAAGACTTAACTACTCTAATACCTCTTACATTTTCTTGAACATCTGTATTTAACTCATCATATGTTTCAAATACTTTTTTAAACTTAGGATGAGCAATATTAGCAATAATATATAATGAAAGAGCTAAAAAAGGCATTATAAGAAGATAAATAAGTGCAACCCTACTATTAATATAAAAAGCACTAATTAATGAAAATATAAGCATAAATGGGCTTCTAAGAGCAATTCTAATAACCATCATATATGCATTTTGAACATATGATATATCAGTAGTCAATCTTGTTACTAAACTACTAGAAGAAAACTTATCTATGTTAGAAAAGGAAAAACTTTGTATTTTATAATACATATCGTGTCTTAAATTCTTAGCAAAACCACAACTAGCTATAGAAGAATACTTACTAGATAAAGCTCCACTTAATAATGAAATTAGTGAAACAACTATTAATAATAAACTACTTAACCATACCACTTTACTATTAGATGCATTAATTCCTTTATCAATTAAATAAGCCATTATTAAAGGAATTAACACCTCCATTATCACCTCAATTGTAATAAACAAGGCAGATAATATAGATTCTTTTTTATATTCTCTTACACTACTAAATACTTTTTTTATCATAAAAAATCTCCCTACTTGCAACTAATCTATTTTATCATAAAATTAAAAAAAGAAGAATAGATTTACTATTCTTCAAAAATAAAAAGGATAGACAAACTATCCTTCTAAACCACTATAATTATCAACTGTATTTGTTGTTTGCATAGATTGTACTATCTTTTGAAATGTTTCACTTTTCATAAGAATATTTTGTAAATTATTCATAATAACTGTAGAATCTTCTTCAGTTAATTCATTACTATTAACTGCTCCTGTTACATCAAATGGATTTATTGTAACATTTTCTTCAACTTTTATTTTATATTTCATTGTAAGATAATTTGGTATAACTAATTCTAAAGCATAACTATCTTTAGCTAAAGTTACAACACTTCCGCTAGCAAACTCTGTTTGATTTACTCCATCTGCTGCATAAGTAATCTTGAATTTTAAATTATCTTCTTTTCCTTCTATTGTTGCTTTCATAGTCTGTAAATCCATAGTACAGTTAATATATTCACCATCAGATACGAAATCCATTAATTTATATTCTTTATTTTCAGTTTTATCATTAAGTATAAAAGCAAAACCTACTACATCATTTAAGAATCCTTTAGTATAAAGTGCTACTTTTAACTCATTTTCAAAGACTGAATCTTCTTTGGCATCTTTCATATCTTGTTTTATTTCTTCTACAGTACTCATAGAATATTTAGCCAATATTTTTACTAACTTTTCATCTTTAAGTATTGTATCAATCATTTTATTTTTAATAGTTTTATAATTATTCTTTGTAATCAAATAATAATTACTAGTAGCCTTAATTGTTTTACCATTTAATGTAAGACTTACATCTTCCTTATTTATTTTTTCTGCACTTAGTGCATCAACAAGAGCATTTGAGAATTTTTCTATCACATAAATAGTTTCTCCTGTATCAAGCATATTTTCTGAAGTAGAATCATCTGTTACTTCAGTATATATAACTTTATCAATTAATTCTGCTGATTTAAAGTATACTTTATTCTTTTCAATATAAGCATCAAAGCCAAGAAGTTTATTACCTTTTTCTAGTATATTAGAAGTAACTAAACCTTTAGTTCCATCTGGATTTATTGATAATTCATAATTTAAAGATAAATCATTTAATATAGATAGATTACTATCACTTGATTCAAATGATAAGTCTCCACTCATCTTATATGGTTTAGTGTATACTGCAGCTTGAGTTTTTAGAGTATCTACTAATTTACTTGCTACTCTCTTAAATGGATTTGAGAAGAACATATTATAAGCAAAATATCCACCCACACATAAACATGCTAGTAAAACTACTACTATTATAATTAATGGAGCCTTACTTTTTTTCTTTTCTTCTGGAATATAAGCTGTTGTTCCACTGTCTTGAGGAACACCTGGAACTTGCATATTATTTGGATCCACAGCATTTGTTCCAGGTACTGGCGATGCATTTACCTCTGGAGTTGGCTGTACCATCTGTGGGCTTTCAGCTGCTAAAGCTGCTTGTGGTATCTCTGTAGGTGCTGGAGCTTGTGGTGCAGCTGGAGTCTCTACTGCAGGAGTTTCAACTACTGGAGTTTCAACAACAGGAGCTGAAACCGCAGGAGTACTTGGCACTTCTGGTGTAGGTGCTACAGTATTATTAGTAGCTGGAGCTTGTGGAACTTCAGGATTAATTCCATTTGCTGGATTTGGTCCAAATATCATATTAGGATCCACATCATAATTTACATTTCCATTATTATTTGAATCATTATTCATTTATCACACTTCCCTTATTATATACATAATAACATATTATTATATTTTTTTCTACATTTTTTTAACATTTATCATGTTCCAGACTTCTTCTAATTGAAGAACCAAGAGCTCTACCTATTTCAAAAGAAGTACTTACTAATTTTATAATAGTATTTAGTATTGCAGTACTAACTAAAGCACCACCATAAATACACGCTAGTTCATCTTTACTCATTTATTACACGCTAGAGGCCTATAATAACCATCAAAAACCCCTATTAAAAATGAAATAATAACACCAGCTGCACCTAATACTATTCCTTTTGATACACCACCTTTTACTTTAATTAATTCATCATTATTCATACCTCACTCCTTTCTAATTTATATTTCAATTCAAATACTTTTATTAATTCTTCTTTATGTGAAATATAAATTATAGTTTTTTCTTTAAATTTGCTAAATATTTTCTTAATGATCTGTATTTCCTCATCCAAATCAACTTCACTTAATGCTTCATCAAGTATTATATAATTAGACTTTTTAAGTAAACTTCTAGCAAGTATAATCTTTTGTCTTTCTCCTCCAGAAATATTAAATCCATTATCTTCAATCATAAAATTATTTCTAAGACATTTACTATTTCTGAATTCTTCTAAATTACATATCTTGATAATCTCTTCATAATCATTATTAGATATATTTCTATCATAAATAATATTATTAATAAGAGTATCATTATTTAAGTAACTATTTTGAGAAACATAAGTAAAATTACTACTTATATTTAAAGATGTAATATCTTTTAGATTAACTCCATTTATAAATATATTACCTTTATAGTCATCTAAATATTTAAGTAATATTTTCATAATAGTTGATTTACCACTACCACTTTTACCATATATCAATAGTTTACTTTTATATTGTATTTTAATATTAATATTATCAAATATATTATTAATTCCATCTACACTATAACTTAAATTTTTAATACAAATATCTCCAAATAATTCACTACAATTAACAGTCTCTTTTTTATTATTAATTACTAATAAATCATTTATTCTTTTATTAACATTTTTTAGATATATTGTACTATATTTAATATCAAATAATGATTTTATTGGTTCTTTAAAATAATATAAAATTGAATTAAATAGTATTAAATCGCCAAGTGTAATAACGCTTTTGTTAACAAGAGTAATACCAATAAATAAAAGAATAATATATAAAGAATCACAAATTATATTTTTAATAAAAATTTCTTTATTAAGAATAAACTCATATTTTTTAAATGAATTATTATAACTTAAATATCTAATTTCTAACTTTTTAATCACTTCGTTAATTAAATTTAAGTTTTTATTTGCTTCATACCCACATATACTTTCATTTAAACATTTCATATAATCACTTTTAGATACTAGTAACTCATCTATTCTACTTTCAATACCATTTTTAAACATAATAGTTATTAAGTAATAAATAATTAGTTCAAATATACATATTAATAATAATTTGTAACTAATACTTAATAATAATATAAAACTGCATATTGTAAACAATATATTGATAAAACTTTCAACTATTATTTTACTAAATAACTCTTTAAATATTGATAAATCATTTAGTCTAGATTCTATTTCTCCAGTCGATTTGTTTTTAAAAAACAGATAAGGAAGATTAAATATCTTTCTATAAATTGTAATATTTATATTGTTAATAATATTGCTTTCTAAATTAATAATCAATTTCTCTCTTATATAATTTATTATATTTTTAATAATTGAAATAATAATAAATAAAACAGTTATAAAATATAAAAAATTAGTATTGTTATCAATAAATAGTTTTAAATAATAATTAATAACTAAAGATAAAATAATTACAATTAATGATATAGCTGATGTTTTAAATAATTCTCTTATATTAACAAATTCAAATATAAAACTATATAATGATTTATGTTTAATAAAATCATTATATCTTTTAACTGGATAAATTACTAAAGATGTGCCTAAATATATTTTACTAAACTCACTCTTTGATATTTTATTTATATTTGAAGAGGGATCCATAATTATAACATGTTTATTATTGACACCATAAACTACTATAAAGTGGTACATATTGTTTTTAATTGTGTGACAAATAATAGGAAATTTGATTTTATTATTAACTATTTCTTCATATGTATAATGTATTCCATATCCATCAAAACCAAGATTTCTAATACCATTAATTATATTATAAGCATTAGTCCCTGTTTTATTTACTCTTAATAAATATGACACCTCCTCATAAAGTGGATATACATTATAATATCTCATTATTGAAACAACACATGCTACAGAACAGTCCTTATAACCATTTTGTTTCACAACTAATTTTTTATCCATTTAATCCTCCTAATATATAATTAGTCGGATATTATTAAAAACACTATAATTTAAAAAAAGAATGTTTTAAACATTCTTTTTAGCACTTTATTTTTATATTCTTTTTTATATATTGAGTTAATCTCTTCTAAATTGTTTTCATAATAAGATTTTATATATGTTTTAGCAAAATGAATAGCATCTTCTAAAGTATTAAACTTTAAATCTATTGACATATTATTATTAATTACTCTTAACATATATAATATTTCATTTTTTTCACAAACTGGTTTATAAGATATATAAAAATTCATATATGATGTTGATAACTTGTTGCCTATAATAAACCAATTATTCTTATCTTGTGAATCAATTACTTCCATAAACCCTCCTAGTCATGTTTTTCTATTATATCACAAAAACCAGGTAACTCTTCAACTAAAACATTTTTTGATAATGCTTCATCAATCAATTTTATTTTTAAAATATAATCATTTGATGCATACCAATCTAAAGGAAACACTTCATCCTCCTTCAATTCTGGATGAGCTTTTTTATAATTTAATTCACTTAAAACACATAAATTATAATCCATAATTCCTCCTATAATTTTTTAAGTATCATAGTATTATTAACTAAATCTTTATGTAAGTATGAAGCTGAAACTAAAACATCTATTCCCATTTGTTTACATAACAATCCAGTTTCATTATTAATACCACCATCTACACTTAATTTAGTTTTAAGATTTTGATTATTTATTTCTTCCTTTAATAATCTTATTTTTTCAAGTGAGTCCTCTATAAAAGTTTGTCCACTTCTACCAGGATAAACACTCATCACTAATACTTGATCAATGCTTTTTAAATAAGGATATATTTTTTCTACTTCAGTATCTGGATTAATAGCAAGTCCAACTTTCAATCCATAATTTCTAATATAATCAATCATATCACTAATATCATTCACTGCTTCATAATGAAATGTAATAATACTGGTATTTAATAATGCATAATCATCAACATAAGGTTTTGGATTTTTTACCATTAAATGGACATCTAATGGAATCATAGAGTCTCCTATTATTTTTTTTATTTGACTAAAAGTCCATGTTTTATTTTCAACAAACTTTCCATCCATAATATCAACGTGAATATAATCACAATTAGTTTTTTCTAAGTCTTTTACTATTTCTCTTGCACTAATACTATTTGATAATATTGATACACTTACCTCCATAAATCCTCCTTACATAAATCTTGCATCTATTTTTTCAATTGATGCCTCTAAAATATATTGATTATAATAATTATCTAAATAATTAACAAACTCTTTACTAGTATAATATTTTAATAGTTTTATTGCTCTTTTATCTATAGATTTCTTTAATAATGAATAATTTGCTATTATTTCATTAAATCTAGAAGAATTATCTTTATTATAATAATATAAGCCATGTCCCATACAAGACTTTATTGTTTTACCATTACTATCTTTTAATAATGAGCTTCTAAATTCTCCTAAATAAATTGCATCTACTATATCACATATTGCAGATATACTTGCATTATCGCTTCTCATAATAGAATATTTTAATTTGCCAATTCTATCTTCTCTTTTTTGACTTTGAAATTCTTCAAAACTACAAGGATTTTTAAGTAATCTCTCTATATGTTCTTCACTTACTCCTACTTTAGCAAGTTCCCTTATACCTTTTTCTCTATTAAGTATAAATTCATCATATTCTTTTTTATCATTCTTACTAAATGTACTATTAGAATCATGTACTTTAATAGCTTTATCTTTGGATTTTTTAGATTCTTTGTGATATAGATCAGATAATTCTTTTACTTTACCCAAATGTTTTTTATCATTTTTAATACCATTAGCTAAATAAGTAAACTCTTCTTCTATTTTACCCTTAGCTGCCTTATGAAATAAAACATGTCCCATTTCATGATCAAATATTGAAATGTTTTCACTATTTATACTAAGAGTATCTGACCCTGGATCAAAAACACTATCCTTTCCAAAAACAATTTTAAATGTTTCATCATTATCTAATATTTCATATAATAAATCTATTTCTTTTCTAGCATCTTTAGCATTCAATGCAATTTGATTAGAATAACTTCTTTTAACTACATTTATAACTTCAGGTGTACATCTATATTTTAGTTTAAAACATAAATTATCTATTAATCTTTTATCATATGGACTTAACCTATCATAATCATCGTAATACATCTTATTAAAGTATTTATTATACTTAATACTAGAAGAATTATCTGAAAAGTCTATTTGAGGTTCAATAATACTAATATCTCCATCGTTTTTTACTGGAAGTTCACTTCTATCAACAAATTTATCTAATACAGAAAGATCATTTTTAAAAAATTTCTTCATAATAAAAGTAATAATATCTTTATTATACATACTTTTATCTTCAAATGTTTGAAGTAATGATCTACCAGTTTTAATTTTACCATTTTCCTCTTTAAATAATTGTTCTTTAGTAATTCTTGGCAAAAAGTTTAAACATTGATTTCTACAATAAACAACATATATATCAACTACTTGATCAAAACTACTACATCTTTCAAATGGTTCAAAAACTAAATTTTTATAATCTTTATTTTTCTTTAATTCTTGTAATATATAATCTAGATATCTTCTATCTCCAACTCTTCTTAGCATATTATTAACAGTAACATATTTTAACAAATCATATCTTCTATATTTCAAAATAAGTCTTAGACTTTGTTCTGTTTTAAACTTACACCAAACAACATCATCTTTTAGTTGGTTACTAAGAATATTTTCTAGGTAAGTTCTACCATTTTCAGATATTGCTAATAAATCTTCTTCCTTTAACATATTTAACCTCTTTTTAACTGACTTCTTCTAAAAATTTAATATAATTATCATATCTCCATTTAGGAATTTTACCATTTTCTACCATCTGTATAATACTACAACCTTGCTCTTTAATATGAAGACATGTTCTATACTTACATGGCTTATTAAAGTCAGGATAGTATTTTTTAATATCTTTTTTATCAATCTTAATATCTAAAGAACTAAATCCAGGAGTATCAGCAATTAATCCACCATTTACTTCAAGTAATTCTACAAGTCTTGTAGTATGCTTACCTCTTCCAAGGGATTCTGATACTTCACCAGTTTTAAGATGCAATGATGCATCTATTTTATTTAATAAACTTGACTTTCCACTACCAGTTTGCCCACAAAGAGCAACAACTGAAGAAGAAAGCTCATGTTTAATTTTCTTAACACTAGTATTTATATAAGTCTTAATACCAATGCTTCTATAATAACTGATATACTTTAATATTTCAGTCTTTTCTTTCAAACTGATCATATCAGTTTTAGTAATAATAATAATTGGTTCTATATTATTACTTTTAGCAATTATTAAAAATTTATCAATCAAATAAGAAGAAAAAACTGGTATAGAAGTACTCATAACAATAAGTAGTTTATCTATATTGCTAACAAGTGGTCTTTCTAAACAGTTTTTTCTAGGTTCTATTTTTTCAATTGTACATGTTTGTGTATCAACAACCACATTATCACCTACTAAAGGAATTAGATGCTGATTTCTAATTTTGCCTCTAACTTTAGTATCTATAATAGTATTATTTTCAAGTAATACTTTATGTAATGATGCATTAATACAAATAATTTTACCTTTCATATTATTCCCCTGCTTGAGTATTTGTTTCCTCTTCTACATCTTCAGTTGGATCTGGAGTAATTGTAACTGTTATGCTAAGTGAAGCACCAGGTGTTACTACAGAACCCGCTTTTCTACTTTGACTAACAATTGTTCCTTCCTTTTGAGTAGCTGATTCTTGATATTTAATATCAAGTTTTAATTCATGTTCACGACAATAATCTTCAACTTTACTTAATGTATATCCACTAGTAAAATCAGGATATTTATATTCAACTTCTGGAATAATTATTGTTATTGGATTACCAAGTTTACTTGATTCTCCAGCAGCTGGTATCGTTTTTAAAACAGTGCTTTCTTTGCTCTTGTTCTTTTCATCTACTTTTTCAGTTTCAACAAGAACATTACATTCACAATTTGCTTCAATTTTACCTTTAACTTCTAAATAATTTTGTCCGGTAAAATCTTCCATTAAATATACCCCTTCACCAGTTGAAATATATAAAGTAACAGTAGTACCTGTTTTTCTCTTAGTACCTATTTCAGGACTAGTTTTTACTACTTTTTCTTCTTCAACTGTATCACTAGAAGTGTATTTATACTCTGTAGATACATCAAATCCTGCATCAACAAGTTCATTAGTTGCTTCAACTATTGTTTTACCTGATACATCAGGAATCATCGCATTTTTAACTTTTCCTTCTTTTTCAAAGAATACAATGGCTACTATAGTAGTAATCAAAACTAAAGCAGTAAACAAACTTAGGAAAACAATTAGTGTCTTTTTACCACCCTTTTTCTCTTCGTTTTCTTCATTTACCGCATCCTCAGTAGCTTCAGTTTTTTCTACCTTCTTAGTACTTTCTGCTTTCTTAATAGTAGCAAGTTCTTTATCTAACTTTTTAGTATCATCTAAATCATTTTCAGGATACTTATATACGTATCTTTTTTCATCTTTTCTTGATTCATCTAAAGCAGTTTTTAAGTCTTCATGCATTTGTCTAGCATCAGTATATCTATTCTTAGGATTTTTAGCTGTTGCTCTTATGATTACATTTTCAATTGATTGAGGAATTGAAGGATTAGACTTCCTAATACTAGGAAGTGGTTCTTTTAAATGCTTAAGAGCTATTTCAACAGCATTATCACCCTTATATGGAACAAGACCAGTAAGTAGTTCATACATCATTATTCCCATTGAATATATATCACTTCTAATAGTAGAACCTTTACCTTGTGCTTGTTCTGGAGGTAAATAATGAACTGTTCCCATAACAGAATTAGTTTGAGTAAGTTGTGTTGAATTTAGCGCTGTTGCAACTCCAAAATCAGTAATCTTAATCATTCCATTTGATAAGATCATTATATTTTGTGGTTTAATATCTCTGTGGATAATATAAGCATCATGAGCATGAGCCATACCATCTGTTAGCTGTAACATAATATCAACAACTTCAGTAATAGATAAGTGCCCTCGCTGCTTTAAAACCTGTTTTAATGTTTTACCATCAACATATTCCATTACAATATAGTACTGACCATCATCTTCTCCAACATCATACATTTCAACAATATTAGGATGTGATAAGCTTGATGCACTTAGCGCTTCTCTTTGAAATCTACGAACAAATTTCTCATCACTTGCTAGATCTCCACGAAGTACCTTAACTGCAACATTTCTATCTAAAATAGTATCATGTGCTAAATAAACATTAGCCATTCCACCTTCACCTAATGTTTTAATTATCTGATATCTATCATTAATTTTGGACCCCTTTACTATCACACTATTCACCACCAAATCTTACACATGCTACTGTAATATTATCGCTACCCCCACGCATATTAGCTTTCATTATCATTTTTCCTACTTGACTTTCTAAATCAAGATCTTCATCATTTAATATTTTCTCTATTTGTTCAACACTAAGCATATTAGTAAGCCCATCACTACATAAGAAAACCCCATCTACTTCTCTTTCTACATCAAAGATATCCATTTCTATTGTCTCAGCTGCTCCTAATGCTTTCATTAATACATTTTTTTGAGGATGTGTTTTAGCTGCACTCTCTGTTAATTCACCATTTTCAAGCAATATATTAACTAGTGTATGATCTTTAGTAACTTTATATAACTTAGAATTTTTATATACAAAACCACTAGAATCTCCAATATTTCCAAACAATAAGAAATCCTTAGTAATTAAGGCACATACACAAGTAGTACCAAGCCCTATTGAATCTATGTGTTCTTCTGCATATTTTAAAATTCTAACATTTACTTCATCTATTATTTCTTTAAGCCATACAACAGCTTCTTCTTTACTTCCTATTGATGATAGTGAACTCCATCTTTTAGTTAACTCATTAACTGCAAGAGAAGATGCTACCTCTCCTGCCTTATGTCCTCCCATACCATCAGCTACTACAACCAAATATTCCCCTGATTCATTTTCGACTATGCTTACAGAATCTTCATTATGGCTTCTAACCTTCCCTGGGTCTGTTTGATAATATGCTTTCATATTTAATCACGCCTTTCTGCATTTGCACGTAACTGTCCACAAGCAGCAGTTAAATTACCGCCCATTTCCTTTCTTATTGTCACATTAACATTATTCATTTTAAGTATATCATAAAAACTTTTTATTTGAAAGTCATTACTACGTTTCATTGTAAAATTAGATGTTTCATTATAAGGAATTAAATTAACATACATTAATTTATCTTTAACAAGATTAGAAAGTTCATAAGCACACTTTTCACTATCATTAATACCCATAAGCATAATATATTCAATAGTTACTCTTCTATTAGTCTTTTTAATATAATAATCAAGTGCCTTCATAACTTCTTCTATTTTATAAGCTTTATTAATCTTCATTATTTTATCTCTAATTTCATTATTAGGAGCATGAAGTGATATAGCAAGATTAACACCAGTATTCATATCAGCAAACTCATATATCTTTGGAACAAGACCACAGGTAGATATAGTTAAATGTCTTTGACCAATATTAATCATTTTATTATTAGTTACAACACTAATAAATCTTTTAATATTTTCAAAATTATCAAAAGGTTCACCAATACCCATAACAACTACAGATGATATTCTCTTTTTTTCATAATTAGAAACGGCAATTATTTGACCAACTAATTCGCTAAGACGTAAATCCCTTACCTTTTTAAGTCTACCACTCTCACAAAAAGAGCATCCCATATTACATCCTACTTGACTAGATACACATAATGAATATCCATAATCATGATTCATTAAAACACATTCTATTTTATTACCATCATCAAGTTCTAATAAATATTTATTAGCAAGATTACTCTTTTCAACAGTAATAACCTTTAAAAATCCAAAATAAAACTTCTCATTCAAAAAAGAAATAAGCTTTTTACTTAAATTAGTCATTTTATTAAAGTCTTTAATATCCTTTTCATACATCCACTCAATTATTTGAGTAGCATTATATTTTTTAAATCCATTTTCTATTAAAAAACTTTCTAATTCATCAAGTGTAAAATCATAAATATTCATAAATCCACCTATTAAATTATAACATAATGAAAAAAGAATTAAAACTTATTGCTTTAATTCTTATTTCTCTACAAAGTAAACAATATCTGATACAGCTCTATCTTCTTTATTACCAATATTATATTTAGATGAAGAAGTTGTATTTGTTTTATATAACAATGCTGAGCTTCCACCTCCATCAAAGTTGAATGCTGAAACACAACCATATTCAGCAAGCATGTTTGCTATTTCACCAAAACCATCACAGTAAACATCACGGTTTTTACTTCTATTAGCAAAGCATGAAGAAGAACTTGTATAGAAAATATAATTGTTTTTATCAATTTGACAAAGTATTTGTCTTGCATCATGAAGATTATTAGAAATGTGTTTTCCACCTTTTTTGTTATCAATAACAATTACAGTAAATCCAAATGTATTTTTAACACCATCATTTTGAATATCTTTAACAACTTGCTTATTATAGCTTTCATAGCCTTTCTTTATCTCATAATGTTGTAAAACACCATTCTTAGTAAGTCCATAAATATGTGTATAAATGCTACTTTGTCCTGCTTCATCATTATTATCATAGTGATAGCACTCTGTGTATTTGTCTGAATAATTGTGTATTAGTTTTCCATCATTAATTAGTACAGGAATTACAGGTTTACCTGTAAATGCACTACTATGATTACAACCGCTTTTATATGGTGGACTAGCATTAGTTCCAATTAATCCTTTTGAAGAATAACCTTTTTTACTAACTTCACTTGTAATTAGACTATTAGGAGCCATTCTACCATTTTTATAATTACTAGCAAGTGCAACTCTCATTTGATTATATGCATCTTCAACCCATACCCTAGTTATTACATGCTTAGTGTTTTCTTTTTCAATCCAGTATTTTAAAGTACTACTTTCATATTTTTTATCTGGTGAAACTTTTAATACTACTAAATTCATAGAAGATGTTTTACCATTTAATGATGTTGCTGTTATAGTAGAAACTCCTTGTTTTTTTGCTGTTACTTTTCCGTTACTATCTACAGTAGCAACACTGGTATTACTACTAGTCCATTTAAGAGTCTTATCACTTGCATTACTTGGAGTAATATTAGCTTGTAATTGATATGTTTGATTTTTAACCAAACCAACTGACTTAGTAGTTAAGGCAACTGAGGAAACAGCTATACTGTCTCTTACTCTAACCATACATCTTGCTTTAACATTTCCATCAGCGCTTATTGCTTCAATATATGTTCCACCTGCTGCCTTTGCAATAACTGCACCATCAACTACATCAGCTGCTTTAGGATTAGTACTTCTCCATGTAATAGTCTTATTTGTTGCATTTGATGGAGTAATTGTTGCTACTAATTTATAAGTTGAACCTTTATTTATAGTTATATCACTTGCATTAAGAGTAATTGATGTTATTTTAACTTCTTTTTTTCTTACAATTATATTTTTATATGCAGATACTTTTGAATTACTTGATGAAGTAGCTGTTATTTTAACAGAACCACTTTTAATACCTTTTATAGTTCCATTACTACTAATTGTTGCAATAGAAGTATCAGAACTTTTCCATTTTACACTTTTATCACTTGCATTACTTGGGGTTATTTTAGCAGATAAAGTCAAAGTATCCCCTACATTAATAGAAGAAATACTATTAGTGATTTCAATTCCAGTAACTGCAACCGTAGGTTCTTTAACTGTCACTTTACATTTTGCACTTAAACCATTATTAGTCTTAGCAACAATAGTTGTACTTCCTTTATTAACAGGTATCACTATTCCATCTTTTCTTACTTTAGCAACATTATCATTATTACTACTCCATGTTACCTTTTTATCTGTAGCATCATTTGGAGTTACTATTGCATATATTCTAATACCTGTTTTATTATCCTCAGTAATTACTAAATTACTTTTATTTAATGTTATAGAAGTAGGATTTATTGTTTTTTTCTTAACTGTAATGCTTGCTTCAGCTTTTATATTACTATTATTTGCAAGACTTACTGTTATTTTAGCGCTACCACTCTTTATGGCTTTTATATTTCCTTTTGAATCGACACTTACAACATTTGTATTACTGCTTTTCCATGTAACATTTTTATATGTTGAATTACTAGGAACAAAGGTAACTGATAATATATCAGTTTTTCCTTCAACTAACTCTATAGATGTTTTATTTAGTTTAAGAGAAGTTGGAACTATATCAGTTACATTAATAGTAATTGTAGCTGTTTTACCATTGCTACTAGTAGCTGTTATTTTAGTTGATCCAACTTTTAAAGCTTTTAAAAGTCCATTATTATCTATACTTGCAATTTTAGTATCAGAACTCTTCCAACTAATTTTTTTGTTAGTAGCATTATCAGGACTAACGCTTGCATATAATTGTTTAGAAGAATTAATGTTTATTTTAGTAACAGTAGATGTAATAGTTACTTTCTGTACTTCTATATCTTTAACGACCACACTACATTTAGCAACCACATTATTAGTTGATTTAACACTTATAGTTGCTTTACCACTACTTAATGCTTTTACATTTCCTTTTGAATCTACTGTGGCAACTTTATTATCACTGCTAGACCAAGAAAGTGTTTTAATTGTTGCATCTGATGGATTAATTGTTGCTTTTATATTTTTTGTTTCACCTATAAACATACTTAGGGAAGTAGAGTTTAAAGTAATAGACTTTACAGCTATATTACTATCTTTTACAATTACTCTTGCACTAGCATAAAGATTATTAGATGTAGTTATTTTTATATCTGCATTACCTTTTTTCAATGCCTTTATATTTCCAGATGAATCAACACTAACTATACTACTATCAGATGAAGACCATTCTACTCTTTTATTTGTGGCGTTACTTGGAGCAACAGTTGCTTTTAACTGTAAAGTATTTCCAACACTTAATTCAACATATTCTCTATCTAAATATACTCCTGTTGGATTAATGTCTTTTTTGTTTACATAAACACTAAAAGTAGTTGATACATTAGTTCCAGGACTTCTAAGAACTATATTTGTTTTACCAATACTTTTTGCTACTACTTTACCATTACCATCAACACTTGCAACTTTAGAATCTGAACTACTATAAACTAAATTTTTATTAGTTGCATTTGATGGACTTATAGCTGCCTTAATATTATATGTTTCTCCAATACTTAATTCTACTGAATCCTTTTGAAGAGTAATACTCTCAACTTTAATAACACGTTCTTTTACTGTTATATAACATGTAGTTTCTTCTCCATTATCTAACCTTGCCTTAATAATGGCAGTTCCTACACTCTTAGCAAATACTCTTCCATTATTATCTACTGTTGCTACTAGATTATTTGAACTAGACCAATTTGCTTTAATATTTGAATTAATAACAAAATATTCTCCAACTTCTAATGTTTTATTATATGAATCTAAAACTAGGTTTTTGTCCTCTTTAACACTTACGACACAATTAGCCTCTAATCCTTCTGTGGTTTTAGCAGTTATAATTGCACTACCCTCTTTTAAACCAATTACATATCCATCTCTATCTACACTAACTATACCAGGTTCAGAACTAGAATAAGTAATTCCAATTTTACTAGCATAATTTGGAGTAATTATAATATTTATTTTTTTCTTTTCATTCTTTTTTATAACTATATTAGTTTCTTTAATACTAATTTGCTGTATTTTTTCATTTGATGTTTTAACTTTTACTCTAGTTTGTTTTTTAACTCCATTTGGAGTAGTAATTGTTATATTTGCTTCTCCCTCATTTACACCAGTAACATTTCCATCATTATCTACTTGTGCAACATTTTCATCATCACTTTCATAATACACTTTAGCACTTACATTATCTTCATTATTAATTTTAATATTTATTTTCTTAGTATCATTAACATCAAGTGCAATTTCTTTATCTGGATTAATATCCTTAACTTCTACATTATCAACATTAACTTTCAATGTCTTTTTAATAAAACTATTTTTAAATCTAACATTAATATTAGTTGTTCCATTACTAACAGCTTTTATTTGACCATAATTATCTACAGTAGCTATACTTTCATCTTCAGATTCATATACGTAATTAGCATAATCAAAATATTTACTATTTTTAGGAAGTAAGTTTACTTGATATACTCCGCCATTATCGATGGTGATTTCTTCACTCATAATATATGCATCAAAAACATCTATATAATAAAAATATCCACAGCCAAGTAATACTAGTAACAAAAAAGTAATAAAAAAAGTGTTAAAAAACTTACTTGATTTAGGTAATTCTTTCTTATTTATATATCTATAGTGACCATCTTTACCCTTAGCAAAAACCATATCATTTTTCATAAATACACTTCCCTACTATAATAAGTATATCACACAAAAAAAGAAAATAAATAAATAATTATTTATTTTCTAAAACAGCCTTAATTCTTCTAACTCCAGCACTACTTGCTTCTTCTTTAGTAATTCTAAAGTGACCAAGTTCACTTGTATTTTTAACGTGTGGACCACCGCATAATTCTTTAGACACATCTGCTATTGAATAAACAGTAACAATATCAGGGTATTTTTCAATAAACATACACTCTGCTCCACTATTAATAGCGTCCTCTTTACTCATTTCTTCAACTTTTACATCTAGTCCTTCACTAATCCACTTATTAACTAAATCTTCTACATTCTTTTTTTCTTCATCAGTTAATTTATGATCACAATTAAAATCAAATCTCATTCTCTCATCAGTAATATTACTTCCTCTTTGATGAATATCTTTATTAACAACTACTTTTAAAGCAGCATTTAATAAGTGAGTTGCTGTATGATATCTAGTTTCGATTTCACTATTACCAGCAAGTCCTCCCTTAAACTTTCCTTGTGAAGAACTTCTTGATAACTCTTGATGAGCTTTAAACTTCTCATGAAATCCTTTTACATCCACTTTTAAGCCTTTTTCATAAGCTAACTCTTCAGTTAATTCAAGAGGAAAACCAAATGTATCAAATAAATGAAATGCAGTTGTTCCATCAATATCTTTATTAGATACTTTTTCAAACTCTCTTAAACCTTTTTCAAGAGTTCTACTAAACTTAACCTTTTCATTTTTAAGAACATCAAGTACCACATCATAATTATCTTCTAATTCTTTATAATATGATTTATATTTATCTAGTAATAATTTAGCTATCTTAATATCCCAATCACTATTAATATCGATACCTAACTTCTTAGCATGTCTAATAGCTCTTCTAATAAGTCTTCTTAAAATATATCCTTGATCAGTATTACTTGGTTTAATGCCTGCTCTATCAGCAGAAATAAATACCGCAGTCCTTAAGTGATCAGCAATTATTCTCATACTCTTTTCATTGCCCTCATAATCCAAGTGAGAAATTTCACTAATTAATGAGATAACATCACTCCATATAGAACTCTTATAATTATCATTTACTCCTTCAAGAATAGAAACAGTTCTTTCTACACCCATACCAGTATCAACATTCTTTTTAGGTAACTCAGTTATTTTACCATCTTGATCTTTATAAAACTCCATAAAAACGTCATTCCAAATTTCAACCCATCTATTATCTTCTGGATCAAACTTTTCAGGAATTGGATCTTTACTTCTAAAATAGAACATTTCAGTATCTGACCCGCAAGGACCAGTTTCTCCTGCTATCCAAAAATTATCATCTATAGTTTTTGCAATTTTTTCTTTTTTAATACCCAAACTTATCCATTTATTATAACTAACTTCATCAAAAGGTATTAAATCATTACCAGCAAAAACAGTAACAGCTAGTCTTTCAACAGGAATATTTAAAACTTTTGTTAAAAATTCAAAACTCCACTCAATAGCTTCATCTTTAAAATAATCACCAAGACTCCAATTACCTAACATTTCAAAAAAAGTATGATGATAATTATCTCCAATTTCATCTAAATCATTAGTTCTAACACATTTTTGATAATCACAAAGTCTTGTACCATAAGGATGTTTTTCACCCATTAAATATGGTATTAATGGCTGCATTCCTGCTGTGTTAAATAAAACACTAGGGTCATTTTCAGGTACTACTGGAGCACTTGGTATTTGCTTATGCCCTTTACTTACAAAAAAATCAATATAAAGTTTCTTTAAATCCATAAAAATTCCTCCAAAACAAAAAGGATAGCACAAGGAGTCATAAATGACGGTACCATCCTTTAATTATCTTAATAAATTATAACGTAATTAACGTGAGCTATTAACTCATAAGAGAAAGTAGCTTTCAGATACACAATATATTAGTTTACACCAACCACTAATTCTCTTAAATATTAATATATCCTACTTTTCTTTCAATACATAAGATTCTATCAAATAAAACAAATTAATTCAAGCAAATCAATAAAAAAAGTAACTAAAGTTACTTAATTTCTATTGAATATTTGTGTTAACAGGTCCGTTTGGATCAACTGGTGCAACTGGAGCAGCAGGTGCTTCAGGTGCTATAGGTGCAACTGGTGTCCCTGGAGCTACACTTGGCATTACAGGAGCCGTAGGTGCAGCAGTTACATCAACTGGTGCAACTGGTGCTACTTCAGGTGTTACAGGTGCAGTTGCTGCTGGATCTGGAATTACAAGAGCTGGTTGCATTTGTGATTCTGGCATAGCAGGAGTTACTTCTGGAGTAGCTACTGGTTCAACTGTTGGAACAACTGGTGGCTCTTGAACAACTGGTGTAGCTGGTGCTACTTCAGGTGTTACAGGTGCAGTTGCAGTTGGATCAGGTATCACAAGTGTTGGTTCAGCTGGTGCTTCAGGAGTTTGTGGTACTTGAGGTGTTACCATTTGAGGTGCTACTTCAGGTGCCACTGGGGCAGCAGGTGTAGCAACTTGTGCATTTGGATCTGCTGGCATAGCAGATGGTGCTGCATCTGGTGCAGGTGCTGCTGGAGCGTCTGCCTTCTTTGCCTTCTTCCTACTTCCTACTAAAAATCCTATTAAACAAATTAATAAAACTACACTAACTATTAAAAAAATTGTATAATGAGCTGATAAAAAATCTAAAAATGCTTGCATTAATAATCCTCCTTATTCTATATTATATTCTATCATTAAAAAAAGTATAATTCAACATTTTTATATATAAAAAAGATTAAATATCTCTATTTAATCTTTTCAAGTAACATATTTTTTGCTTGAACAGGATTAGCTTTACCTTTAGACTTCTTCATTACCTGTCCAACCATATAATCAAGCATATTAGTTCTGCCATTATGATAGTCTTCAATTGCTTTAGCGTTTTCACTTATAACTTCACTTACTAAACTATCTATTAAACTATCATCTTCTATTACTTCCATATTATATTTTTTTACTATTTCATTTGGAGTTAATTCTTCTTCAATCATTTTAGCAAATACTTCTTTACCTTGATTATTAGTTATTTTCTTATCTTCAATTAACTTACAAAGTTCATAAATCATATTTGGTTTAATAAAGATATCTTCTATTGTAATATCCTCTTTTTTATTAACTTCTGCAAGTACCCTAGTAGTTATCCAATTGCATGCACTTTTTGGATCGCATCCAAGTCTAACACATTCTTCAAAATAATCAGATATTTTTTTGCTTTTTACAAGAACACCCGCATCATAGTCACTTAGATTATATTCCTTAATATATTTATCTTTTCTTTCATATGCAAGCATTGGTATTTCTTTTTTAATACTATCTAATTCTTCTTTAGTAATTTTATACCTTGGAATATTTGGTTCTGTAAAATATTTATAATCAATAGCATCTGCTTTACTTCTCATACGAACAGTACATTTATTTTCATCATCCCATCTTCTAGTTTCTTGTACTACTTCATCATATCTATTCGCATCTTTTAATTCGCTTTGTCTTTTAATTTCATATTCAATAGTTTGTTTGATACCATCAAAACTATTAACATTCTTAGTTTCAACTTTAGTACCAAATTCACTACTATCTTCATCCATTATAGATACATTTACATCTGCCCTTATTTGTCCTTTTTTAGTATCACAATCAGATATATCTGCATATTGATATATACTTCTCATAAAATCTAAAAACGCAATTGCTTCATCAACTGAATTTAAACAAGGCTCTGTAACTAATTCAAGAAGAGGAACACCTGCTCTATTATAATCAATATTAGAAGTTTCATAATAATGATCAAGTGAAGCTGCATCTTCTTCTAAATGAATATCATGTATTAATACTTCTTTCTTTTTACCATTTACATCAATTGTAACTTTTCCATTTCTACCAACAGGATTAAAAAATTGAGTTATTTGATATCCCTTTGGTAAATCAGGATAATAGTAATTCTTTCTATCAAACTCCATATATTCAGGAATAGTACAATTTAATATCATAGCTGCCTTAATAGCTTTTCTAACACACTCATGATTTACAATTGGAAGTGTTCCGGGAAAAGCCACATCTATTACACTTACATTAGTATTAGCTTTCTTAGAATAACTATTTAAAGCATCAGAAAATACTTTGGTGTTAGATTTCATTTCGCAATGGAATTCTAGTCCAATAACTGCTTTATATGCCATTATTTTACCTCCTTTGCAATTTGATTCTTATAGTTCATTGATGACTCAAGTGCATAAGCTATATTTAAAGTATTCTCATCATCTAAAACTTTACCAGTAATATTAACACCAACAGGTAAATTATCAATAAATCCATTTGGTATTGTAATACTAGGATATCCACCAAAATTACCAATTTGCAATAATTCTTCTAATACACTAGTATCTTTTTCTAATATATTTTTATCATTTTCTAAATATTTAGCTACTCCAGTACCAACAGGAGCTATCATAGCATCATATTCACTAAATAATTCGTTCATTTTGTTAACAATTAATCTTCTAACTCTCTTAGCGTTTAAGAAATACTTTTCTTGATTCTCACTTTGTAAAACATAAGAACCAATAACAAATCTACGTTTAATCAAAGGAGAAAAACCTTTAGTTCTATGGTCCTTCATCATTTCAAATGGAGTATCACCTTCTCCCCTTGGTCCAAAAACTATACCAGTTAAATTAGACATATTGCTTGTAGCTTCAGCACAAGAAATAACAACATATATTGAAGGTAATGCATTTAATAGTGAACTATCAATACTAACACCTTCTACACTCATACCAAGACTTTCACACTTTTTAATTGTTTCATTAAAATTTTCTAAATGTGATTTTAATTCACTAGAAGGATTCTTATAGTTTTTAATATCACAAACTTCTGTAATATAAAATAATTTTTTTCCTTTAACTTTACCATTAAGTGACTTATATAAATTCATTTTACTTGAATCAATAGAAGTCATATCTTTTGGATCTTTTCCTTTCATAGCATCTACTACTATAGCTGCATCTTCTACACTTCTACTAAGCACTCCAACTGTATCAAGAGAACTTGCAAATTGAAACATTCCAAATCTTGAGATTAAACCATATGTTGGTTTATATCCAACTATTCCACAATATGCAGCTGGTTTACGAATAGAATCTCCTGTATCACTTCCAAGAGCAAAAGGATACACTCCACTTGCAACACTAGCAGCACTACCAGCAGAGGATCCAGCACACATTCTTTTATAATCCCATGGATTTTTAACAACACCAGTATGCCCTGTTGTACCAGTACCACCCATACCAAGTTCGTCAAGTACTGTTTTAGCTACACCCACAGCTCCATGTTTACTCAAATTTTCAACACAAGTTGCAGTATATATAGGAACATAATCTTTTAATGTATTTGAACTACCTGTAGATAAAACACCTTTAGTAGCAAATAAATCTTTAATTCCATATGGAATACCTGATAATAAATCAGATGTTACTTTAGTCCCTTTAGCATCATCAATAATAGTAACAAAAGAATTAGTTTTTTCTTGAATACTATGACACGCTTCAATAGACTTTTTAACAAGTTCATCACTTGTTATTTCCTTATTTTTTAGTTTATCATGTAAACTTACAATACCATCTTCTATCATTATCCCACCACCTTAGGAACTACTACTTCTCTTCCTTCAACTCTATCGCAATTAGATAATAATTCGTCAATGTCTATTTTTTCACAAACACTATCATCACTTCTTAAATCACTAACTACTGATTCATAAGGATAACTTAATATTTCTACATCTTTAATATTAGGAATTTTATTTATTAAATCCATATTTCTCTCAATCTCATCAAATTCTTCTTGAATCATATCTCTTTCTTCATCGCTAAGACCAATTAGTAAATCAGAAGCATATTTATCAATCTTTTCTTTAGTAAAATTACTCATAAATCCTCCTAATAATCACAATTATTTGGTGTTCTTGGATATGGTATTACATCTCTTATATTTTCAATACCAGTTAAATACATAATAAGTCTTTCAAAACCAAGACCAAATCCAGAATGATAACATCCTCCAAATCTTCTTAAATTTGTATACCAATCCAAATTACTTGGATCTATTCCCATTTCTTTCATACGATTAATTAATTTATTATAATCATCTTCTCTTTGACTACCACCAATTAATTCTCCAGCTCCAGGTACTTCTAAATCAACAGCTGCTACTGTCTCATTATCAGGGTTAACTTTCATATAATATGCTTTTATATCTTTAGGCCAATCAGTAATAAATACTGGACCATTAAAGTATTCTGTAATATATTTTTCATGCTCTTTAGCAATATCACTACCATATTCAGGAGTAAACTCAAAGTCTACCTTAGCTCCCTTTAATAAACTAATCGCATCATGATGAGTAATTCTAACAAACTTACTATTTAATACTTTATTTAATTTATCAATAATACCTTTTTCAACAAAATTGTTAAAAAACTCCATTTCTAAAGGACACCTTTCCATTACATATTTAATAATGAACTTTAACATTTCTTCTTCTATATCCATAATACCATTTAAATCACAAAATGCTACTTCTGGTTCAATCATCCAAAATTCATTAGCATGTGTTTTAGTATTAGAATTTTCAGTTCTCATAGTTGGACCAAATGTATATATCTTTTTATATGCCATTGCAAATGTTTCACCATGTAATTGTCCACTACCAGTAATAAATGCTTTCTTACCAAATAAATCTTCTTTAAAATCTACTTTTCCTTTAGAATCTTTTGGTAAATTATCAAAATCAAATGTAGTTATTTTAAACATTTGATCAGATCCTTCACAATCTGCTCCTGTAATTATTGGACTATGAAAATATACATAGTTATGACTTTGAAAATATTCATGTATTGCTTGAGCAGCTACACTTCTTACTCTAAATACTGCATTAAATAAATTAGTTCTTGGTCTTAAATATGCAACTTCTCTTAAGAACTCTCTAGTATGTCTTTTAGGTTGAATTGGATAATCTTCAGGAGAATCTCCAAGTACTTCAATACCTTCTACTTTAAGTTCATGGCTTTGTCCACTACCTTCAGATTTAACTAGTTTTCCATTAACTCTAATAGCAGAACCAACTCTAATCTTACTAATTTTATCAAAATCTTTTAAATCTTTTTCATATACAAGTTGTAAACTCTTAAAATAAGTTCCATCATTAAAATCAATAAAACCAAAATTAGATTGATTTCTATTATTTCTAACCCATCCTTCTAAAACTACTTTCTTATTTTCATATTTTTTAATATCTTCAAATAAATCTTTAACATCCATATTTTTCATCTCCCTTTAATTTATTTAAAATAAAAAGGATGGTACACAAGGAGTCATAAAGACGGTACCATCCCTTATTTAACTTATTTTTATAACGGTTTTACCCGAGAATAATTACTTAATTTCACTATTCTTCTCCATGGTGTTATTCGCATATATAGTTTATTAGTTTTCACCAACCACTAACTCTCTACAAAACATTTATATGTTACTTCTCCACATCAACGATTTACTAATTAATTATACTTTTTAGTTTAATTATTGTCAATGATATTACTTTTCTGTATTTTTCTTGTTTTTTTAGGACTAAAAGTCATTATTATCCCGTCTATAGCAGCTTCATAATCTTTATCCATATAGTAACCTAACATTGTTCTAACTACGCTTCTTATTTTATCAATATCATTTGTACAAAATAATATACCATTTTCATATGCTCTAGGATCTTTAGCACAATGTACACCTATGAATCTTTCAAATTCAGCTTTAGATGTTATCTCAATAGTAGGATCCCAACCTTTGTATATCATCATACACTCATCTATAGGAACTCCATTTGATAAAAAATTATATACTTTTTGACTTAAATTAAGCTGTCTTTCTACACCATACTGAATATAATTTTGCTTTACATCCTTTAAAAAATTAATACCATAGTTCATAATCAAAACCCTCCTATTTAAAATTATAATTTGCTATATCATCAAAAGATATACTTGTTTGAAAAAATTCTTTTAAATTCTTAACAGCAACTTCATTCTTTTCTACTTCATCATCACCAATAAGAATTGCATATTTATTATTTAATCTTTCAGCATATCTAAGTTTTTGTTTAAAACCTTTATCTAAATAACAAATATTAACTTTTAAATTCATACTTTTTAATTTATTGAATACTCTGTATACATATTCATAATTTTCAGTCATTGGAACTATTATAACATCACTTGTACATTTTTCGCTAGGATTAATTATTTTAGCTTCCATTAATTGATAAAATAATCTAGTTAATCCTATTGATATACCAACTCCAGGAAGTTTTTTATCTGTATAAAATTCTGCTAAATTATCATATCTACCACCAGAACATACACTTCCTAAAGATGGATAATCTTTTAAAGTAGTTTCATAAACAGTTCCTGTGTAATAATCAAGACCTCTTGCTATAGTAAAATCTACCATAAAATTATCTCTATTAAGATTTCTAAGTTCTAAATCTTCTATTACACTTTCAAGTTCACTAACTCCAGTATTAAATGTTTCATTATCACATAAACCTTTAATATCTTTTATATCTTTAGAATTAATTAATTTTAATGTCTTATCAATTTGTTTATCATCTAAACCTAATTCTTTTAATTCTTTTTTAACTTCATCAATACCTATTTTATCTATTTTATCAATAGTTCTTAATATGTCAGATATCTTATCTTTTAAATTTAAACTTTCAAAGAAACCACTTAATATCTTTCTATTATTAATTCTAATAACAAAATCTCCAAAATTTAATTTCTTAAATATATCATATATTATAGAAGGCATTTCACTATCATATTTAAGTGATAATGTTTCATCTCCTATTACATCTATATCACATTGATAAAACTCTCTATATCTTCCTTTTTGATTTCTCTCACCACGAAATACTTTTCCTACTTGATATCTTTTAAATGGAAAAACTAATTCATTATATCTACTTGATACATATTTTGCTAAAGGTACTGTTAAATCAAATCTAAGTGATAAATCATTATCACCTTTTTCAAATCTATATATTTGCTTTTCAGTTTCACCACCAGCTTTAGCAAGTAATACACTAGAA
>JAEEGL016859392.1_pt1 | contig 41449 bp, 26 predicted proteins | sample 9134231 | NCBI WGS metagenome assembly JAEEGL01 (sample SAMN16246548, study PRJNA631951) | gut metagenome | biome: gut microbiome; feature: rumen; material: fiber-attached | host: Bos | place: Iran: Karaj | collected 2018-10
CCATCGAGGTCACATCGCAACCCATCTTTGCCATGCTCATGGCTGCCATTATCATGCATGAGCACATCACGGTCAAGACTTCGGCAGGCATATTTTTAGGTTTTGCCGGTGCTTGCCTGCTGATTATGAGTAATGCCCCACAAGCGGGTCACGCCGCCGACTATCGTGGCGACCTGATAATTCTCGGCAGCCAGTTGGGGTTTGCTGTTTATCTAACTGTTTTCCCCTCGGTAATACGCCGTTATCATGTGCTCGTGTTCAACAAGTGGATGTTCACTTTTGCTGCCATTGCCATCTTGCCTGTCACTATTCACGAAATGCTCTCGCTTGATGTCCAAGCCATCACTACTCAAGTATTTCTTGAAATCGCATTTATTATTGTGGTGTGTACTTTTGTCAACTTCATAATCGTGACCAATGCTCAACGAGTGCTTGCCCCCACCACAGTTAGCACCTACAACTATCTCCAACCACTAATAGCAAGCATTGCCAGCATTGGCATGGGTCTTGCAACCCTGCGGTGGCAGCACTTCGCCTCTACCCTATTGATATTCACAGGAGTGTGGCTCGTCATCAATAGTAATTCACACCATAGGATTAGGAAATAGACAATACACACAATATGCCTTGCCACAAAAGGCTTGTCATGAAACTGGAGCAACAATCATGCTTGCTCGATTTCACCCTCAGAAGTCGTAATGATAGGCGATAAATGCTCCAAGCAGATAGGGGAATCGGAAATGGAGCCGATGATAACATCTACATGTCGCACCCATTGAGATTTGACATCAATCTGGGCATCAAGATAAACCTTGGCAAGTAGATGGAAAGGAATGATAATGATTGCAAGAAAAACAAAAAAGAAATTTGCCCAAGCGTGAAATTCTTGCTAAATTTGCATGATTAATAACTCTGAATGACTATGAGCGATAACAACAGCAAGCGATATGCAATAATAGTTGCCGGAGGCAGCGGTAAGCGCTTTGGTAGCGAGGTGCCCAAGCAGTTTTTACCTCTTGAGGGCAAGGCAGTTCTTATGCGCACCATCGAGAAATTTGACCAAGCGGGAGCTACCATCGTGGTGGTTCTGCCTGCTGAGCATCAGCAGATGTGGATTGATATGTGCAAGGAGAGCAATTTCCCTATCACCCACACTATTGCCAATGGCGGAAAAACTCGATTTGAGTCGGTAAAAAATGGCATCACAGCCATCGAAAACCTCTGCGCCAGCGACCTTGTGGCAGTGCATGACGGTGTGCGTCCACTTGCAAGCGTAGAAATGATAAACCGCTGCTACGACACAGCTCAACAAAGTGGCAGTGCAATACCTGTTATCAATCCCAGCGACTCGATACGCCAAGTATTTGACAACGGCAGCAGCAAGCAACTATTGCGTTCATCGCTGCGCGCCGTTCAAACACCACAGACATTCAAGGCAGAGTTGCTTCAAGGAGCCTACGACGTGGAAGAATCACCCCTTTTCACCGACGATGCCAGCGTGGTGGAAAGTGCCGGACATCAAGTGACTCTCGTTGAGGGCGAAGTGACAAATATCAAGATTACTACTCCCATAGATATGATAATCGCATCGCAAATCATTGCTGATGGAGAAGCTTGCTAAAACCGACATAAAATACCTGCCTGGAGTGGGACCGAAGCGTGCCGAACTGCTGGGGAAAGAGCTAGACATTCACACATTTTATGACTTGCTCTACTACTTTCCTTTCCGCTATATCGACCGCTCTACCATCCATAAAATCAGCGAGATGCAAGGCGAGATGCCTTACATCCAGCTGAAGGGGCATTTTATCTCGTTTGCTCCACAAGGCGAGGGCGCAAAGCGCAGATTAAACGCGCTTTTCACCGATGGCACAGGCACTATCGAAGTGGTGTGGTTCAACCGCGTGAAATATATCATGGACAACTACCACACCGGTAAGGAGTACATACTCTTTGGAAAGCCCGCCATCTACAAAAACCATTATAATATGGCGCATCCAGAGGTGGATCCTTACAAGCCAGAGGCTCTGAACCGAGGACTCGTGGGCGTATATACCCTCACCGAGAAGATGCACAACCGCAACATCACCACCCGTGTGATGCAGAAAATTGTTAAGGCACTACTTGAGCACCAAGAGTTTAACAGCATCCACGAGACGTTGCCACAGTCCATAATTGACCGCTACAAACTCATGCCTCTGCGTGAGGCGCTTTTCAACATACACACCCCACAAAGCATAACCCTGCTGCAACAAGCGCAACGACGGTTGAAATTTGAGGAACTATTCTTCTTGCAGATGAACATCCTTAAATACATAAAAGGCCGCAACGCACAAGTGCCAGGGCACATATTCTCACAAGTGGGCGATTATTTCAATAACTTTTATAAGAGTTACCTGAAGTTCCCGCTTACTGGCGCGCAGAAGCGTGTCATCAAAGAGATTCGCCACGACATGGGTAGTGGCAGGCAGATGAACCGACTGCTGCAGGGTGATGTGGGCAGCGGAAAGACAATCGTAGCATTTATGACCATGCTGCTGGCTGCCGACAACGGATATCAAGCGTGCATCATGGCACCCACCGAAATCCTTGCAACACAGCACTATGAGAGCATCGGTGAAATGGCACAGGCGGTTGGGTTGAAAGCAGCATTACTCACTGGTTCCACCCGCAAAAAGGAACGCGACAAGATTCATGAGCAGCTCATGAGCGGCGAACTCAACATCCTCATCGGCACACATGCCCTAATTGAAGATACCGTGAAATTCAGGAATTTGGGTCTTGCTATTATCGACGAGCAGCACCGCTTTGGCGTGGCGCAGCGTGCCAAGCTATGGCGCAAGAACACCACTCCACCCCATGTGCTGGTGATGACGGCGACACCCATTCCACGCACACTTGCTATGACGGTATATGGCGACCTTGACGTGAGCGTCATTGACGAACTCCCCCCAGGCCGCAAACCTGTGACCACAGTGCTTCGCTATGAAAACAACCACATGGCGGTGTATCATTTCATCGGTCAAGAACTTAAGAAAGGGCGCCAGTGCTACATCGTCTATCCTCTTATAGAGGAAAACGAGAAACTCGACCTGCGCGCGCTTGAGGAAGGGTATGAAATTATTCGTGAAAATTTTCCAAGCTATAATGTAGCATATGTTCACGGCAAGATGAAACCCAGCGAGAAAGACTATCAGATGGCGCTTTTTGCAAGCGGCAAAGCGCATATACTCGTCTCTACCACGGTAATTGAGGTGGGTGTGAACGTGCCCAACGCCAGCGTGATGGTGATTGAGAACGCTGAGCGATTTGGTCTCTCACAGCTTCATCAGCTACGAGGTCGTGTGGGACGCGGAGCCGACCAGAGCTACTGCATCCTGATGTCGAAATACAAAGTAACAAAAGAAACGCGCCACCGCCTCGAGGTGATGACGCAGACCAACGACGGTTTTGTGGTAGCCGAGGAGGACATGAAACTGCGCGGACCAGGCGACATGGAGGGCACGCAGCAGAGCGGCGTGGCATTCAACCTGCGTATCGCCAACCTCGCCAGCGACGGCATGGTGCTCCAAGCCGCACGCGACGAGGCGCAACGCATCCTCGACGAAGACTTCGACCTATCCACACCCGATGGTCAACTTCTACAACGCCACATGCGCTTCCTCTTCTCAAGAGAAACCAACTGGGGAATGATATCATAATACACAGGGCATAATTCACAATGCACAATTGTGATGCGCGTTATCCTAACGCTCTCGCCTCTCTCCTAGCGTTGATTTTATCAACGATTAGGGCAATGGCGCCGTCGCCAGTCACGTTGCATGCGGTTCCGAAGCTGTCCATGGTGATGTAGAGGGCAATCATCAGAGCCTGTTGCTGGGCGTCGAAGCCTAAGATTGACTGCAGCACTCCTAACGCCGCCATGATAGCTCCGCCTGGCACTCCAGGCGCGGCTACCATCATCACACCGAGCATGAAGATAAAGCCCGAGAACATGCCCAAGTCAAAGGGCATCCCTGTCATTAACATTAACGCCACAGAGCATGCCACAATCTTCAGGCAGCTTCCCGAGAGATGGATGGTGGCGCAGAGCGGAACCACAAAACCGGCAATACCGTCGCTCACTCCATTCTTAAGCGCGCTTTTCAGCGTCACAGGAATAGTCGCTGCGCTTGATGATGTACCGAGGGCTGTGAAATAGGCAGGCAGCATGTTCCATAGCAGTTTAAACGGATTGCGGCGAATAATGACTCCAGCTATACAGTATTGCAGCACAAGAAGGAAGATGTGCAGCAAGAATATCACACCAATTATTGAGATAAACACGTTGAGTACATGCCAAGCATTCCCTGTGTAGCTCATCTCGAGAAAGATGCCGAAAATATAGATTGGCAGCAATGGTATAAGCGCCACCTCAATGGTCTTGGCAACGATGTCCTTGAATTCGTCAAAACCCGGTTTGAGCGTCTTAGAACCAAAAAATGCTATTCCCAATCCCACGGTGAACGCAGTCACCAATGCCGACATCACATCTACCAGCGGCGGGATATTGATAGTGAAGTACGGTTCAAGTGCCTTCACTTCGGCAATATGCTCAAGCGCCTGCCCATTACTGATGAGGAACGGAAAAATGCTCGAACTGGTGAAATAGGACAAGTATCCTGAAAACACTGTGTCGCCATATGCTATCAATGTGGTGATAAGCAGCAGTTTGCCTGCGCTATTGCCAATGTCGCTAATGGCAGGAGTGATAAGCCCGATGATGATAAGCGGGATTAAAAACTGAAGGAAATTACTGAAGATGCTATTGAATGTGACAAACAACCTAACCGCGGGCAAAGGCAGTACCAAGCCGAGTCCGATACCTATCGCAATAGCAATTAAAATCCGTGCCAGCAATGGCATTTTTTTGAGTTTACTCATTTTATAGCTAAGAAGTTTACAAGGCAATAGTATTTTTAAAACGAGAAAAAGAGTAGTTTTCTGCCTCAAGGCGGTTCACTGTACCACGGCAGCCGTGGTACAGTGCGGCATCACCTGCGCTTTTTGCCGCCTTTTTTAGACTTGCCAGCCTTTTTCGAGGTGCTATTTTTTTGCGATGCACCAGCGCCGTTGACCATTGTGTTTATAAGTCTCTTGTTGAGGCTCTCAATATCGGTGGGTGCCTTGCGGGCGTTCAAGTATTTAAGCATTTCCTGCATAGTGGCCTTGTCGCAATATGCCAGCATGCCGCGAGTAACAGGTCGCATCGAGAGCACAGCCCAGCGGTCTTTCTTGCCTTTATATGGACTACGCACCCATTTAAGAGTGAATTTCTCGTCACGGAAGTTGGAGTAGAACGCGTCAAGACTCTCGTCAAAGGGCTGTGTAAGCTCCACAGCGAGGCCATTGCCTTGTGGCTTCACAATCCACCATAGTGGTCCATGAAGCGAACCATGACCGCCGTAGCCACTAGGTCGAGACTTCAGGAACTCAAATTCGTCACGCGAAATCTCTTTGCCATCAGCATAATAATGCGGCGTTCCGTTCTCATCGAGTTTCACAGATGGTTCAGGCATGTGCACACGCTTCATGCGTTCAGGGAAATACGCCACTAGCAGATGGTCACTCAATTTTGGACGCTCATCGCTATAATCCATATATTCCAACTGATAGTCGGCTCCAGGCAGCCGAGAGCGATCCGCGCCACCAAACACCACCGTGTCGCTGGCATTCTTGCCTGTGCCGACATACACACCATTGATGATGTCACGCAAATCGGCGGCAATTTTTTCGTCTTTGTCTTCACCAGTTCTCAAGGCCACGTCGAGCACTGCACCGTTGGCATTGCGGAACACCACCATGTCCCAACGACCTGCCACTTCGTGTTTAACGGTAACACCTTTTTTGTTGATGACACTAGGCTTGCCATTCACCAGTTTCACCTCATAGTAGTGCTCACTGTTTTCCCAGTCTTCGCACTCCTCGAGCAAGAAACCCACATGGTCGAGCTCGTCTTTCTCGTTATAGCAATTCGTCACATGGCAATGATTCTGAACGCCATTGCGCCATTCAATATTTTGATTGGGTTGGAACACGCTATTATCGCCTTGCTTGAACTTGAGCTTAGCATCGGCCATTATAGCCTCAATCTCAGCATCTCTATCTTTGTCACTACGGCCTGCTGCATTAACCGTCATTACAGCACAAACCACTATTGCCATTAATAAAATTGTTCTCATAATTATTTATTGTTATTAGTTGTTCACTTACTACTTAACACTTACTACCGTGTTAATAAGGCTCCTGTTCAACTTCTCAATGTCGGTGGGATTATCACGACCATCGAGATAGTCAAGCATCTGCTGCAGCGACGTTTTGTCAAAGAACTCCAGCATGCCACGAGTAACGGGGCGCATCGAGAGCACTGTCCAGCGGGCGTTATGGTCTAAATAGGGACTGCGTATCCAGTGGAGTGTGAATTGCGTGTCGCGGAATTTGGAGTAATAGGCATCAAGCTCCTCGTCGTAGGGCTTATTGAGCTCCACGGCGAGATTACCTTGAACATCTTCAATCCACCAGATGATAGGGCCATGTTGTGAGCCGTGACCTCGATAGCCGTTGGTGTGTCCACCTTTAAGGTCAATGCTTCCCGCTCCTTTCACACGCTCTTTAACAAAAACCAGCTTCAGTTGTCTGCTGTTGTCATCATTATTTCGATAGCCATTTATCTCATAATCACTGCCAGGATTCACACGCTTCCATTGGTCTTTGGTTTTATGTATGAACCCAAATTCGGTCACTGCATCGCTGTCATTGACCCATACCCCGGCAAACATGTCTTGCATATCGCCGTTTTCTGCTTCTTCACGTGAATATCTATTGTGCTCCTTGCATTTGAGCAGCACATCGTGCACCTGGCCATTCTTGTCTTGGAACACTATCATGTCCCATCGTCCTGCCACCAGATGACTGGCGGCAAAGCCAGGGCGGTTTATCACAACAGGCTTGCCATCAATCAATTTTACCTTATATATATTATTGCCATCATCCCAGTCCTGTGTATCTTCAAGCAAGAATCCCACATGGTCGGGGGCACCCTGCTCGTTATTAAACGATTTAATGCGACAATGATTCATTCCGTAGCGCCACTCTGCACTATAGTTCGGCTCGAAGATGTCATTAGAAGCCTGCTCCAGCGGCAGCAACGCATCGGCCATTATGGCTTTAAGCTCCTCCTCGCATTCACGTTCAGTTTTCCTGCGGGCATCAACAGTGAGCACGCAGCAAGCCAGTAGCACAATAGTCAACAACGTCTTCATAACGGCACAGTTTTCTAGTTAGATTGCAAAGATAGCAAATAGTTTACTCTTTTCCACATAATAAAACAAAAAAAGAAACCGCCACTCCGATTTTCACGAAATGGCAGTCCTTTAGAAATTATCAGTTGTCAGTTTTCAGTTGTCAGTTTTCAGTTAACAGAAAAAACTGTGAACTATGAACTATGAACTGTGAACTATGAATTGTGAACTGTGAACTATAAACTGTGAACTATGAACTATAAATTAGTTCCTGTCCTCGTAGCTCTGGTCGTTGCGGTCGTCGCGGCGACGGTCGTTGTTGCGGTTGTCGCGACGTGGACCGCGGTTGTCGTTGCGGCGGGGACCACGATTGTCGTTATGGCGTGGGGCATTACCACCATTGCCATTGCGTGGACCATTGCCGTTGCCGCGTGGACGGTTGCCACCGTTGCCACCACGACGCTCCTCATAACCCTCAGGCTTCTCTTGAAGAGCACGCATCGAGAGGCGGTACTTGCCAGTCTTCTTGTCAATCTCGATGAGTTTCACAGTCACCTCATCGCCCTCGTGCAGACCGCTAGCCTCCATGTCGGCAAGACGCTCCCAGCTTATCTCGCTGATGTGAAGCAAACCTTCCTTGCCAGGCATAAACTCAACAAAAGCACCAAACTCAAGGATGCTCTTGATGGGGCCTGTGTAGATAGTTCCCTCCTCGGGCACTGCGATGATAGCCTTGATGCGCTCAACGGCAGCCTCGATGCTGTCTTTGTTGGCAGCCGAGATCTCGATCTCTCCCTTGCCGTCGATCTCATCGATAGTAATTACGGCGCCAGTGTCCTCCTGGATGCCTTGGATAACCTCGCCACCCTTGCCAATGATAGCACCGATGAACTCTTTGTCAACAGTCATTGCCACGATGCGTGGAAAGTGTGGCTTGTAATCCTCACGAGGTTCAGGAATTGTCTCGTTGATGATATTAAGAATGTGGAGGCGGCCTTCACGAGCCTGGTTCAGAGCTTGCTCCAGAATCTCATAAGGCAGACCGTCGCACTTGATATCCATCTGAGTGGCAGTGATGCCGTTCACAGTACCAGTAACCTTAAAGTCCATGTCACCGAGGTGGTCCTCGTCACCGAGGATGTCGCTCAGCACGGCGTGCTTAACATTACCCTCATCGCTGATGAGACCCATAGCAATACCTGCCACAGGGCGTTTCATCTTAACGCCAGCGTCGAGCAGTGCCAGAGTGCCACCGCACACTGTAGCCATCGACGATGAGCCATTGCTCTCGAGGATGTCGCTCACGATGCGGCAAGTATAAGGGAAGTCATCGGGGAACATGCGCTTGAGAGCGCGGTGTGCCAAGTTGCCATGACCTATCTCGCGACGGCTCACGCCACGTGGTGCGCGTGCCTCGCCAGTAGAGAATGCTGGGAAGTTGTAGTGGAGCAAGAAGCGCTCGTTGCGACGAGTAAGAACGTCGTCGATGAGCTTCTCGTCGAGCTTAGTGCCCAAGGTCACTGTTGCAAGCGACTGAGTCTCGCCACGGGTGAAGACTGCGCTTCCGTGAGGACCTGGCACATAGTCGGTCTCGCACCAGATGGGACGGATGTCGGTGGTCTTGCGGCCATCCATGCGGATGCCCTCGTCGAGGATGACGCGGCGCACTGCATCGCGCTGCACGTCGTGGAAGTAGCGGTTAATCATTGGAGTCTTCTCCTCACGCTCCTCCTCGGGAATGGTCTCGATGAAGTCCTCAAGAATTTTGTCGAAGCTGTCGTTGCGCCAGTGTTTATCGGGGTTGCCAGCCTTAGCGATATCGTAGCATGGCTGATAGCACTCCTTGCGCACGCGCTCCTTGATTTCCTCATCGTCAACCTCATGGCAATACTCACGCTTAACGACACCGAGCTCAGCAGCAAGCTCCTTCTGAGCCACACACATAGGCTTGATAGCGTCGTGCGCGAACTTCAGAGCTGCAATAAGGTCTTCTTCTTGAACTTCGTCCATCTCACCCTCCACCATCATAATATTGTCGTAAGTAGCACCTACCACCAATTCCATGTCAGCGTTTTCGAGTTGTTCGAAGGTGGGGTTGATAACGAAGTTGCCGTCGATGCGTGCCACGCGCACCTCACTGATAGGCTCCTCAAAGGGGATATCACTAACAGCGATAGCGGCACTGGCAGCGAGGCCAGCGAGAGCGTCGGGACAGTCGGCGCCGTCGGCCGAGAACATCAAGATGTGGACGATAGTGTTGGCATGATAGTTCGAGGGGAACAATGGCCTAAGCACGCGGTCCACGAGGCGTGCTGTCAAGATTTCGTAGTCGCTGGCGCGGCCTTCACGCTTGGTGAAGCCACCAGGGAAACGTCCAAAAGAAGAATATTTCTCCTTATATTCAACTGTGAGGGGCATAAAGTCGGCGCCCTCTTCGGCATCCTTCGCCGAAACAACGGTCGCTAGCAACATGGTGTTGTTGAAGCGCAATTCAACTGCTCCATCGGCCTGCTTAGCAAGCTTTCCTGTCTCAAGGGTGATCTCACGTCCGTCACCCAACACGATGGTTTTCTTAGTAGGTGTTAACATCTAAAATAATATTATATAATATAAAAACTGCTTTCTGCTTTATTTCCGCTTTTTCTGCTTTGAAAATTGCAGGATTTCTTAAAAAATCGTGCAAAGGTACGAAAAAGTTTTCAATTATCAGTAAATCAGCGACAAGTTTTTTTCAACAGCCCTTTAAAACAAGAAAAATCTAGAAAAACTTGAGCGTTTAGTAATTCTAGAATTTCTAGAACATCTAGAGATTCTAGAAATTACAGCAAAAAAGAAGAGCGACTCACGCCGCTCTCCTTCATTAATAAAAAATCTTATCTAAAATTTCTTATTTCAAGATCTTAGTAGTAGTTGTAGAGCCATCGCTGTAGCGAGTAACCACGATGTTCACACCCTGGAATGGAGTGTCGCTCTCAATACCAGCTGCATTGATGTACTTTACACTTTCAACATTGCTCATTACCTGAACACCATTGATACTGGTTGGAATCTGATTATCGAGTTCGTCCTCAATTTCGGTTTCCATGATGTAGTAACGTTGATCGTTATCTGCCTTAAGCATTGGAGCACCAGAAGGCTGAGTCTTGGTAAAGTAAACGCGTACGACAAACTTCATAGGTACTACATCGCCCTGCGAAACATCTATAGCGCCAAATGTACCAGCACTCACTGCGCCGTTACCACTAGTGCCAAGTTGCTCATTGCCAAGTTGCTCATTCTTAATGCAGTCGGCCTTATCAACGAACTTGTACTCTCCGTTGCTGTCAAGAGTGAGACGGTCATCATATATTCCATTTCGCTCGCCAAGGTATTGTGGGGCTATTTTACGCCAAGCACGAACCTTAGCTACTTGATATCCTTCAGGTAAATCAAGAGTGCTGACCTTAAGAAATACATCATAATATCTGTAAGTCTTGCCTCCTGCGGTCCAAGTATATTCGCTCTTTTCAGGTTTAATTACCTGCACATCAACAATACCACCAGCAGTCATCTGTTGTGGTCCACCATAAGTGTTATAGTCCACACGGTCGCTATTGTCACTAAGGTTTACAGCCTGTACTGGAGCAAAGAGCTCTACTACTGGGGCATAGGTGTAGGTGTCACCTGCCTCAGCATCATTAGCCATAAAGTTGTCTTCAAAGGTTGCTGTAACATCAGGATGATTACCATTGCCATCGGTAGTGAAGTTTGAAGTTCTACCAGTATAGTCGGTATTCATGGCTACGGTGTAATACTCACCTTGGTTGCCAGCCTGACCTTGTGGAGATTCATCAGCGCCATCTTCGTCATATATTGAGTAGGGGATTTCTTCACTGTCAGCCCAGCGATAAATGTAATAACCCAGAATTTCACTTCGACTGCTGTAACGAGCATTGAGTTGGAACTTGGTTGCTAAAGGAGTAGCGTGAATAGTATCATTCTCAACATCGGTAGCAGTGAGTGGGTTCATTGTCATCTCTGTCTTGTAAACAGGCACATTCACTGTGTTACTTCTAGCATGAGTGCTGGTTTCGGTGCCTTGAGCATTAAGGTCAAATGGAACTGCAGTCTCAAGTGTCACATAGTAAACATACAAAGCTGGATGATTGTTTTCCTCAACGCTAACGCGGAAGTTGTCATAGAGCTTCAAGCCGTTGAACTTAACCTCACCATTTGCAATTGTGAAGGTAGAAGAAGCTGGATTCTGATGATATCCATGACCATATAACTCATTGCTAAAGTCAGTTTGGTCGGTCCAGTCACGATAAGTAAGGGTGCCGCCATTTGATGATAAATTGCTAACCCAAGCAGTCACGAAGTTAACAGCATTTTCGGTGTCAACAACTAGTTCACCATTAACATCATTAACAGTAGCACGCCAGAACTTGAACTTACCTACGTCACTACTCTCAACTGCATTCTGCAGATAGCTTGGCTTCACGTTTGTGCCGACAGTGTTGTTGGCAATAAGCGAGTTAGAGTAGTTGTTGGTCTTAGTTGCAGCATCGTAACGGCTGAAATAGTAGTCGTTATTAAGTGCGACGCGAATCTGCTCTTCACGGTCGAGTCCTGGAATAATATAGCTTTCCTCGTTAGACATCTGCAAATCCAAGAACTTCTCTACATCCTGACCACGCACCACATAGGTTACCTGCTGACCATTCTTTTGCATCGGAACATTGTCATAATATTCAAATGTATTAGGATCAAATTCACCCACCATTTGATAGGTCTTTGTGCCATCGGGATTGATAATCACACGATAGAGATCGTATTGACCATCTTCACCAGGAAGGAAGTCAAGAAGATTAGAAGTCCATGTCAAGTGTAGTTTGTAGTATTCGTTACTTCCGTTGTAAGTAGTCTGTGCACCTGTGATGGGGAATTGCTTGATTACAAATAGGGCAAGAGATGGTTGATGCTGTAAGTTATAGTTAAGGAACTTTCTTGTAGTTCCACCATCACGGCCGTCATCTTTCATCATGCGATAGTCAGGCACGAAGAACATCAAGTCGCGAACATCCTGGCAGTCATCAGAAGAGCTATCATCACCGTACATCTGGAACTGGTGGTTTCTCAAAGGAACAACAGCCATACAGTCATGCTCTACACCGAACTTGGCCATATTTGTGGTCAACTCCTGATAAATATCATGCTTATTGGTAGTAGCATCATTAGCTACAGGGCTGAACTGCTCAAACATGTGGTACAAGAATGGATGTGAATACTCATCAACATAACCATAATCAGAACTACTTATATATACAAAATGTGGATCATCACAATAATTATATCCAACAGCATCTTGTGAATTATGAGCCCAGTTCAATTGACCTTTAGCAATAAAATAGAACTTGTTGAGCTTATCGGCATCAACTTTAAACAATGTTCCTGCATCAAGGCCAGCACCTGTGCGTTTAGCTGTGCTTATCACACGCACCGACTTAATGGAACGGAGAACAAATTGCCTTAAGTTCTGATAAGGATCATCGCTGAATGTTGTATAAGTAACTGAATTGCCATCAATTGTATAAGTTGTTGGACCTGTTTCATTAAAATCATCACGAACCTCAACCAACAAGAGGGTCACACCCTCATTATAAGGCTTATACTGAGTTGGGTCCATATAGGCATAATAATAAGTTGAGCCAAAATACCCTCCAGTTGAGTAACTACTAGACATCAGATTTCCAGGAATATTCCATCCATGATTATCGATATAGGAATAAGAAATAGTATTATTCGACACAGACCCTCCAACACGGCCTACACCAGCATAATAAACATCATCATAGTCCTCTGAACCACCAGTTGCACTATAGCCTCGCTTATAGTTGCCTGGAATTGTCTTATTGGTGTAAACCTGTTTAAGCATCGCAATCATCTGGTCGGGATCGGTAGCAATCTCATTAAGGTTGCTAGTGTGTTTCACTCCAAGACTGTCAGTCCAGTTGTAAGATACTTCTTTAAAGAAGGTTGAATCACGAAGAGCCACAGGTCCTTCAGCAAAACCAACACCCTTGAGAGGAATAGTAAGTGATGAACCATTAAACTCAACCGTCAAAGTTCCATTATAAACATTTGGTGCAGAAGGTGTGAAAGTCACAAGAATTCCCGTAGCGCCAGGCTGCATTGTCACAGTAGATGAAGCGACAGAGAATGGAGCTGTTGCTGTTACTGTTGCTGTTACAGGCTCACTGTTTGCATTCTCAACATAAGCAGTTAGAGTCTTGCTTTGACCTACTTCAACTGCCTCGAAATCAAGTTCGTCGGTCAAAGAAACAGGAGGACTTTGCAACTCGAAAGTGGCTCTTGGCATGAAACGCAGACGTTCAGCAGCATCAGAGCCCCAAGAAGTCCGACCCCTACTACTATAAGAATAATAAGTGTTTCCATTACTATATGCAACACCCAGCCAAGTGGTTGCAGAAGCAGTACCAGTTGAAGTATTAACTAATTGGATAACGATATTACTACCTGCTGTATATGTAATGGGGTTATCAAATTCTATTTTAAGTTCAGTAGAGTTTTGTGTAGGCACAACAGTTCCTGTTGTACCCCCATTAATTGTAACAGTATTTCTACCTGTAAAATATGTATTGGAAGTAGTTCCTATTGTTGCTGTAATCTGTCCACCTCTAAATTTAATGCCATTCTCATTTGTATAGAAAGTAACAGAGTTAATTTTTTGACCATCCTTGAAATTTGTAAGCATAGAAGCAGGATAAATCATCTGAGAGGTTGTAGAACTGTTATACTTTGCTCCATAGATAGGAACCATCTCACTAGGGTCTGTACCTTCAGCAACACCAACTTCTACTGGTGGTTCAACATACCCTTTAGCAATAACAATATTGATATGGTAAGCATAGTAACCTCCATCAGTATCTGCACCAATAAGCAATCTCATGTTTTCAGGCAATGTGAGCTTATGAGCAGCAGCGCTGTAATTAAATTCAACATCAGAAACAGCACGATCATCAAGGTCAAAACCAACAAAAAACATTTCATAGTCAGTTCCACTCTGGGTAAATGTACCAAAGAGTTGACCTGTAGGGAAAGTGGCAGTATTTCCGTTTATAGTACCCTGGACCCATGCATCGGGTAACCAAAGACACAAGCCCTGAATGTAGATGTCTTCTCCATCAATAGCCACCTTAATGGTGTTTTCAAAATCAATAAAACCACTAGCACCCACATTGTAGAAATTGGTGGAGATGTTCCACTCTTCTACAGTAGCACCTGATGGGGGCGCTGCTTTAAGCGAAGCCTTAAGCTTTGGGGCAGCAGGATTAGAACCCTTAGTGCCTTTTTCAAAATTGGCAACCTTTAAACTTTGATTTACAGCAGAACCATTAACAGGTTTCTCCTGAGCAATCTTCTCATTGTCCTCAACAACCGAAAGCTGTGAGTTGTCAGAAACATTCTCTAAAGAAAATTTCTTAACACTCACGCCATTCTCGCTTGCAGAGTACACTTCTTGTGCCGCTGCGGGCTGCCACAGGGGCAAGGCGATAGCGGCGATTAATAGTAATCTCAAAATTCGTGTCATAGTAATAAGAAATTTTAGATAAATATTAATAAAAGTTCTTTCTAATTCAAAGTTAGTGTACTTCTGGTAAAACCATCGTGCGTTGCTAATCAATAAATTGAATTCTGTTTGTCACTCGAAATGATCAGATGATTGTGTTATAGCTCACATGGCAATCAATAGTGGAATCCATTAATATAGATGCCTAATCATATAATCAAATCAATAAAATACAATTCTAATATAGCAAAAATCATGCAAATTTATGTCATTATTATTGATTATAATGTGTGTTGGCTGAAAAAATCCACCTTTTTACTGAAAATTTAACACAATTATAGACTATTTATTGAATATTAAAGGAAATTCTATACAAAAAAAGATTAACCGCTTTTAATAGGAACATATTTACAACAAACGTGCCAGCAGGGGCAATTAAGTATTAAGAATTAAGGTGGCTTTACTATTAATTGTTTGTAATTGTCTGACTAAAACAAAAAAGGAGAGCGACTCGCGCCGCTCTCCGATACGGTAGGTTCTAAAAATTCCCTTTATGTTACTTTTTTGTTTTGGTCATATTTTTCTGCTTGTTGGCATCTTTTGTCTTAGCTATTCAATCCGTAGACCTCTAATGCATTTCACAGCTAAACCAAAATCTACTCAACAATCAATAAAAATATGACTCAAGCAATTTATAGAACCCACCTCAATAAAAAATCTTATCTAAAATTTCTTATTTCAAGATCTTAGTGGTAGTTGTAGAGCCATCGCTGTAGCGAGTAACCACGATGTTAACACCCTCGAATGGAGTGTCGCTCTCAATACCAGCCACATTGTAGTACTTCTCGCTAACAACCTGGCGAGTGTTGAGGTTTTGGATGATGCCAGTCACCACCTCGTTAGACTTAAATGTCTTATCAACAACGGCTTCTACCACATAGAACTTACCATCGCCAGCAGCTGCAGGTTCTCCATCGCGTAAAGCAGGAGCACCATCAACTTCGCTCTGTGTCTGTGGCAGATTTTCATTCTTAGTGAAGTAGATGCGAACGGTGAATAAAGCATCAAGTTCATCAATTACACCAGTTTCATCTTCACTAGTGCGCAGCTTCTGAGCGCCAAATGTGCCCTTAAAGCAACGATAGCTGTGAATTTGGCCATCAGCACCTTCTACTTCTACGGTTCCAGGCTTGCTACCAAGAACATAGGTGTCATTCTTGTCATAGTTAGGATACTTAATCTCCTCAAAGAGGACATCACCGCTGATGCGGTCTGCCATTTCTTCGTACTCCTCACCAAGTAATGACTCATCTATCTCACGCCAAGCACGAATCATATAGATATCGTAACCGTCAGGAACGTCCTTAGTATCAACATTAATGTTCATGTTGTAGTAAGCATACCAGTTGCCATTCTCTTCTTGCCATTTATGCTCACTCATAAGTGGATAATCTTCGTCGGGTTGAACAACTGAAATCTTAGCCTTAGCAGTAGCAGTGCTCTGGAGAGGACCACCATAGGTGTTATAGTCTTCACGATTCTTGTCAAAACCAGAAGCTAAGATTTCCACAACAGGAGCATAGTCAAATATAGCCGCTTCTTTAGTCTTAGGAGGAATCATGTCTTCAAACTTAGCTACACCCCAACCATCAGCACCTAACGAGGTTGTGCTTGTAATATAATCGTTAGTACCAACTTCGTTCATAGAAACTGAGTAGGTCTCACCTTGATTACCAGCAATACCTGTTGGTGGCAAATCTTCCTCATCATCGTCAGCCAAAACTTTATCAATAATGAAGCGTTGAGTTGGAGCTTTGTTCATCCAACGATATGCGTCATAGCGATAAATCTCAGTCTTACTACCCCTCTGAACATCAACTTCAAAGTCAACGGTGTTAGGAAGTTCCATCAATCCGTCCTCATCGGCGAGCACTTGTGCCTCAGTAAAGCTGCTTATCTTAGAATCTGTCTTATAAACGGGAATACGGAATTCGTTACTGTGGGCATTTGAACTATAATCAGCAGCAGGGGCAGTATAGCTTACCGACATTTTATCATTATCCCCATTCCAAGAAGTAATAGTGTAGGTACCTCCATCATGAGCATCCAAGTCCTGAGTCTGATTCCAAGCGATACCGTCAGCCCAAGAAGGACCACCATTTGGATTCATGCGGACAAATTTAATCTTATTGTTGCTAACGTTATAAGAGAACTTAACAAGATTACCCTGTTTGATACCTCTAACCCATTCGCCATTACCATTTTCAGGCCATGACCAAGCATACCATATTTCACTACCATCAGTATAAGGCGATGGCGCATCAAGATACATAGCTGCAGCGCCTTCATAGTTACTCTCCACTCTATATGTGTAAGAATTTGGATGAGCATTCTCTGAAACATCAACTACAAAGTTATCATAGATAATAAGAGCTGGATTAATGGTGATGTTTCCGCTATTGCTTCCTGAAGTAACTACAGTATAGCTTTGTGTCCACGAGTCACCTGGATTAGCGTGATAACCAGCGCCTTGACCACTTGTCTTACCATTAGGATATTCGCCAATAGGACTTTGAGAGTCCATGTTCATTGTAACAATTAGGTTATTGTTAGATTGGTCGAAAGTGATTGTGGCAATAGTATCGTCTTTTATGGTGTTCACTCCATCAACAATTTCCACATGGCTGCGAACAATATTCAGGGCAGTTAAACCATTAATCTTATTATTATTAAGACCAAGTGCATTATTTTCAAACTGAAGTTTATTAGAATAGCAGTTGCTCACTGTCTGTGGGTTGAAACGACTATAATGAGTTGCATCAGTAAGCCTAATCATTTCATTGAGGTCAGTACCAGGAATGATATAGCTTTGACGGTTAGAATACTGCAAACCCAGGAAATGGCCTTTATCACGTCCTCGGATGGCATAAGTAACCTCCTTACTTGCTTCATTGCGCTCTACATAAACACTTGGATAGTTTTTAACCCTACCTGCTTCCATTGTCAAAAAGATAGGAACTGGCGTTGTTACAACGTTGTCCTGAGCATCGGTGTACTGGCCATTAGCGTTCATGTAATATACAGGAACATAGCTTTCTTCACCAGTTTCAGGATCAACAATGATTTGCAGTAGCTCAAACTCCTGATCATCGCTTGGCAAAAAGTCGTCGAGGTTAGTTTCCCAGTTCAAGTTGAGCATATAGTAATCATCAGTTTCGGTAGTTGCAGTAATCTCGTTTTGACGGATCACATAGAGACCAACTGTTGGCTGATGATTCAAATTGTAGTTGCGGAACTTCTGATTATCTGCAACTGTAAGATTATCATATACCACATCGCGGCCTATGGTATCAGTGAGATTTTCCCAATACATCATTCTGTAATCTGGCACGAAGAACATCATGTCCTGAACATCCTGGCAGTCGGCAGCAGCACTCTCATTGCCATACATCTGGAATTGATGTCCCATATGTGAAACACCCATACAGTCATGCTCAACACCAAATGATTCCATATTGATCAAGTCTTGATATATATCACTCTTTGCTGCCGTAGCATCATCAGCCACAGGACTGAACTGCTCAAACATGTGATAGAATGGAGCTACTGAGAAATCTTCATTATACTGATCCATCACTGTTTGATAATTGTATCTACTATACAAAAAGCATGGAGTACCAATTAAATTACCAGAATTAGAGCCAAAGACATAATTAGTGTTATCGTACACATAAGGTGCACCATTAGCATCATTGTACCAGCGTAATTGTCCCTTGGCGAGCAAGAAGAACTTGTTCATCTTTTCACAGTCAATCTTAAAGAGAGTACCCGAAGAGTAGTCACTTCTATTACCAGTACGCTTTGCGTCGGTTACAATACGTGCCGATTTAACACTATTTACAATATAATCTCTCAGACTTTCATAAGAAGTGGTTGGAGATGAAATGTTAGAAGTACTAAAATTATCTTTCATCTCAAGCAGTACAAGAGTAACGCCCTCTTGATAGGGCTTATATTGTGTACTGTCCATAAAGGCACAATGTGCAGTAGCATTGCCGTTAAAATAAGATATTGATTTGTACTTGATGTCGCCTGGGATGTTCCACCCATATCCATCATTGTAACTGTAATAAGTAGCACTATTATAACCATTACCACGCGTTATTTTTCCTATGCCAGAATAGTGAACATCGTCAAAAGCTTCAGTACCACCAGTAGTGGTGTAGCCACGCTTAATGTTACCAGGAATGTTCCTATTCATATAAACCTCACGGAGCATGGCAATAATCTGGTCAGGATCGGTTGCAATCTCGTCAAGAGAAGATGTCTGTTGATTTGTAGAGTTGATAGGCCACTTATACTCTATGCCTGCAAAGAATGCAGAGTCGCGAGTACAAGGCACACCATCTTGATTGCCAATACCTGTCAGTCGAATAGTCTTTGTCCTATCACCTGCCACAACGGTGAGTGTTCCGTTATAGTTTGTTGCGAGTGTAGGTGTGAATGTCACAGCAATAGGTGTTGTGCCATCCTCTGAAGGATCTAAAGTTACAGTGTTACTTGCAACCGTGAATGGAGCAGACGCAGTGACAGTAGCAGTAACAGGTTCGTTAAGTTCGTTAGCAACATACGCATTCAAAGTTTTGCTGCTTCCAACATTAACAGTTTCAAAATCAAGAGCAAAAGTCTCTTCACTAGCTGCCATCTCAACATTCATTGTCATCTTTGGCAGGAAGTTATATTGTGTGGAAGAGTTAATGTTTGAACCACTTGAATTATAACCATGAATACTAGAGCCGTTACTTGTTATTCCATACCATTTCACACCACTACTTGCATACTGTCCACCACTTAATCTTGGAGAAGAGACATCAACAACGAGATTACCACCTTGGTACTCATAAGGAGTGCTGAAAGTAAAGGTAACGGACTTTGTTCCATTAAGTATCTGAGTTGATGTCAATGTAGCTACAGTTGTTAAATCTGAAGTATTGAATGTTGTAGAAGAAAATGATGTACTTTCAGTTTCTCCCAACTTCAAAGTCACTGTGTTGTCTCCACTTCCACCTCCTTTAGTCAGATTGCTATTTGTATAAAATGTTATGGACTTGATTTTACTATCAGGAGTAATGCCCAAATCGCTTGCAAGATAAATACTCTGTCCATGATTGGCGGCTTCAAGATACCATAGGTAAATAGGCACATTGCCATTCTCAACAGTCCCATCAGCAACAGTAATATCTACATTCTCGGTAGCTTTCAGGCTTGGTGCTTTTTTAGCTGGCGCCTCATTCTGCTCGACTATCGAAATGTTTTCAACCTCAACAGTTTCCTCCATCTGCTGATCTTGCAGTAAATCTTGAGCGTTTTCAGGCGCAATCAACTTCACTTTGGGAGCCGTAGGCAACATCTTTTCCACGCGCTCCTTCTGCAGAATCTTCTTTGGATTCTGATTCTGCACAACTTCTTGTGCCGCTACGGGCTGCCACATGGGCAAGGCGATAGCGGCGATCATTAGTAATCTCAGAATTCGTGTCATAAAAAATAAAATTTTAGATAAGTTATTAATAAAAAACACTTTATAATCTTTATGCGAGACTGTATAATTCATAAATATACAGCAATCATCTGGCGGCATCCAGCCGGCAGTAACCTCTATCTGTTTTAAGGCTGCTTGCAGGATGATTCCGTTTTCTACTGGCTTAATTTACAATCGTTTGCCCACCCTATTTAGTTGGTGATTCTACAAAAAATAACCATCCTGACTTTCAGCCTTCAAACACAATAGACCAAAATCGGCACAAAATTACAAATTATAATTGAAAATGCAACCAATTAATGGAAAAAATTTACCAGTACGCGATGAAATTAACGACTTTGACCGAGATTTAACAAAGTTTGCGACGCAAAAGGGTCTGTTAATATTTATTAACAGACCAAATCAAGTTTCAAACTGAAAGTTTAGAGATTAGCGAACAAAGTGAAACGGCTTACTCTACATAGAGTACCAACCCTTTCAAGTACTCTCCTTCGGGGTGGTAGATGTTGATTGGGTGGTCGGCGGGTTGGGTGAGCTGGTGCAGGATGCGCACTTTGCGGCGACTCTGAGCGGCAGCGGTGAAGACAGCCACGCGGAACTGCTCTTTGCTCACGGCCTGCGAGCATGAGAAAGTAAACAGCACTCCCCCGCTCTGTATCTTACTCAGCGCCTTGGCATTGAGGCGTCGGTAGCCGATGAGTGCGTTTTTGAGCGCGCTCTTGTGCTTAGCGAAGGCGGGAGGGTCGAGGATGATAAGGTCGTAAGCGTCACGCTCCATGCGGTCGAGGTAATCGAAGGCATCCTCAGCAAATGCTTTGTGGCGCTCGTCACCAGGGTAGTTAAGTTCCACGTTGCGCTCGGTGAGCATCACAGCCTTACCCGAACTGTCAACTGAGTGAACCAATTTGGCGCCACCACGCATGGCATAGAACGAAAAACCTCCAGTGTAGCAGAACATATTGAGCACACGGCGGTCACGGCAGTAGCGCTCCACTAAGGCGCGGTTCTCGCGCTGATCAACGAAAAAGCCAGTCTTCTGCCCACGCAGCCAATCCACATGGAACTTAAGGCCGTTCTCCATCGCCACATCGGTATCGAACTCGCCAATGAGGTACTGGTTCTCAGGATCGAGATGGGCCTTGTAGGGCAACGTGGTCTCGCTCTTGTAATACACATTAATTATATTAGCGCCAGGCAGGTCAACAAGCGCCTGGGCGATAACCTTGCGAGCAAAATGCATTCCTGGCGAGTGGGCCTGAATAACTGCTGTGGAACCATATACGTCGACCACAAGTCCTGGCAGGAAGTCGCCCTCGCCATGCACGAGGCGGAACGAGTTGTTGTCGGGGCGCATGAGTCCAAGCGCCTGGCGCACATGCCATGCCTGCTCAAGGCGGTCGCGATAAAATGCCTCGTCGATAGCGGTGTCGCCCCACGCGAGGATGCGCACCATGATGCTGCCCACCTGGTAATGGCCGTTACCAATGTGAGTGCCGTCACTACCGAAGACCGACACTATGTCGCCTTCCTCTATCGTCTCGTCGGCATGGGCTATAGCCCCCGAGAACACCCAAGGATGAAACCGCTTGAGCGACTCCTCCTTGCCACGCCGCAGGGTTATCTTTTTGTAGTTCATAGTTTATAGTTCACAGTTCATAGTTTTCAGTTTTTCTAGATATTCTAGAAGTTCTAGAGGGTCTAGATTTTTGCGCTAAAGGCACATTTTGTCCTTACTTAACACTTAAAACTTTACACTTAACACTTACTTAACGATAAATCGGTAGAAGTCGTTTCCCAGTGCGAAGACCATTAGGAGCACAATGAAGTAGAATCCTATCCTCAAGCAGATATCCATTGTCTTCTCACTGGGTTTCCATCCGGTAATCATCTCAATGAGCAGGAAGAGGACATATCCGCCATCCAGGATTGGAATTGGCAGTATGTTCATAAACGCCAGTATAATTGATAGATAGGCCGTAAGGAACCAGAAGAAATACCAGTTAATCTCTCCGCCAAACAAGCTGCCTATAGCGCCAAAACTACCTAAACTCTTCACGCCTTCTTTTGAGAAGACATACTTAAACATGGTGATGTAGTCAACCAGCATGTTCCAGCCTTTTTGGAATCCTAATTTGACAGATGGCAAGAAACCATATTCAACATATTTGACTTCAAAAATATCGAAGGCTTGTGACACGCCTATACCAATCTTTCCGGCATCATCAATAGCAACTTTAGCGCTATCAATTTTCCCGTCACGCTCATAAGAAATTATTGACGTGGTGTTTTTGTTCTTTGCCATTAAGTCGATGAAATCCCTATAGTCAAGAGCCTTAACGCCATTAATGCTCAACAACTTATCACCAGCTTTAAGACCAGCCTTCGCTGCTCCATCGCCATTAGACACGCTCTTGATAACCATTGGCACTCTATAGTCCATAAAGAGTTGAGGGCGCTCCTTCTTCTGCTCTGCTTCGGCCTCTTTATTTGCCTCCATCAGGTAACCATCAGGAATATTGATAGTGACAGTGTCCTTGTGGTCACGGAGCACCTTCACCTGCTTGGCATCAAGCAACGCCTGCAAGTTGCCCACAGGTAGTTCTTTACCATCAGCACTGAGTGGGATGTCACCATCACGGAAACCAATCTTCTCGGCGCATGGGCTAAAAATCATTCCATCAGTTGCATTCTCATATGGTATATATTTGTCGCCATAGTGGTAAGTCATTCCAGCAAAGATAATGCAAGCCGCTAAGAAATTAAACAGCACGCCGCCAATCATAACGAGGAGGCGCTGCCATGCTGGCCTCGAGCGGAACTCCCATGACTTAGGCTTCTCACTCAACTCCTTAGCGCTAGTGGTCTCGTCAACCATACCTGCGATAGAGCAATATCCTCCCAGAGGCACCCAACCAACGCCATACACTGTGTCTCGCCAAGTGGATTTCTCGTCCCAGCTCTCTGCACCTTCCTCGGCAACAGGTTCAGCAACTTTCTCGAGAGCGTTATCATCTGTTTTCTCGTCAGACTTCTCAATTTCGTCACTTGGATTCTTCACGAAGAATCCCAATTTGTGATTCTTAGGATCCCATCTCACCAAAGAGAACTTAGGATTAAAGAAGAGGTAAAACTTATCTACTCGCATCTTGAACAATCGGGCAAAAGAGTAATGACCGAGTTCATGAACAAAAACAAGTAAGCTAAGTGATAGTATTAACTGTAAAGCATTTATCCAAAATGAAGTGGAACCTAATGTCTCAAATAAATTGTGAAAGATATTCATTATAGTTGTGTTTTAATTTTCTAAGGTAAGTGAGAATTATGCATTATTAATTAAACTTTCGGCATAGTTGCGTGCCTCAGCGTTGGTGGCGATGTAGTCGTCATGGGTGGGTGAGGCAATGAATGGCGCCCATGCCATAGTTTTCTCAATCGTGTTATATATGTCGTTAAAGCCTATCTTATCGTGCAGAAATGCGGCGACGGCAATTTCGTTAGCAGCATTCATCACACATGGCACGTTACCACCGCGGCGGGCAGCCTCATAAGCTGTTCCAAGCAGCGGGAATTTCTCGAAGTCAGGTTTTTCAAAGGTGAGCGACGCATAGTCGGCAATTGTCATGCGGCGCTCCTTGGTAGCCAAGCGTCCTGGCAGTCCCAGCGCGTAACGTATGGGAAGGTGCATATCGGGCAAACCCAGCTGCGCTTTCACCGAGCCATCCACAAACTCTACCATCGAGTGGACTATCGACTGGGGATGCACCACTATCTCGATGTAGTCTTGCGAGATGCCGTAAAGCCACTTCGCCTCAATCATCTCAAAGCCTTTGTTCATCATTGTGGCGCTATCGATGGTGATTTTCGCTCCCATTGCCCAGTTGGGATGGCGCAAGGCGTCGTTTTTTGTCACAGTGGCAAGTTGCTCACGCGGCATGGTGCGAAATGGCCCGCCCGAAGCAGTGAGAATGAGTTTCGACACATTCTTCATATCCTCGCCCACGAGGCACTGATAGAATGCTCCATGTTCGCTGTCAACGGGATAAAGCACCGAGTCTGAGGCCTTTAGCAACTCATTGATGAGTTCTCCTGCCACCACAAGAGTCTCCTTGTTGGCAAGCGCAATCTTCTTGCCAGCCTTAATAGCAGCGATAGTAGATGCAAGACCACTGTAGCCCACCATAGCGGTAACCACAGTATCAACCTGTGGCTGAGCAACTAGTTCCGACACCACGCTGTCGCCAGTGTGTACGACAATGCCAGTACCTTCTAGCGCCTGAGCTACTTTGACATAGAGGTCATTGCTGGCAATCACCACATTACGAGGCTTGAAACGCAGAGCCTGCTCTATGAGCAAGTCTGCACTGCGGTTTGCCACCAGCAAATCCACCTCAAAAAGATTGGGGTACTCTGCAGCAATGTCAAGTGTCTGCCTCCCTATCGAGCCAGTACTTCCTAAAACGGCTATTTTACGCTTTTGTTCCACAAAATATGCTTTAAAAACCTACAAAGTTAAGCATTTTCGTTCTCTCAGCGAAACGTATAGACATTTTTAACGATTTCAAACAAATTTTGCAAAGAAAATGCAAAGAAAAAGTCCAACATCTCAAATGATGTCGGACTTTAATTATGCATTAATCAATTTTCATATTACATAGCGAGACGCAAACCTATGTCATCATCACCAAAGAGAGTTGATGCTTTAAAACGCTCCGAGATGCGACATTTTTTATCTTTACCATACCAGCTGCCACCACGCAAAACTTTCTCGCCACCTGTTTCTGGGCCTGTTTGGTTGACCTGTGCGCCGGCGCTGTAATCAGCATACCAGTCACTACACCACTCCCACACATTACCGCTCATGTCGTAGATGCCAAGTTCGTTAGGAGCCTTAGTTGCGACAACATGTGTTTCGTTACCTGAGTTGTTCTTATACCAAGCCACATCGTCAATAATGTTGCTGCCAGAATAAAGGTAGCCCTGGCTCTTGTTGCCACCGCGTGCGGCAAACTCCCATTCAGCCTCGGTTGGGAGGCGGAAATTCTTACCAGTCATCTGATTAAGTTTTGCAATAAACTCCTGACACATTTCATAATTAACATACTCTACAGGGTATTGCAAGTTACCTCCATGGCCACTGTAGTTCCACCCCATAACAGCATACTACAGCTCTTGGGTAACCTCGGTTTGACCAATTGAGAACGAGCTAACAGTCACTTGATGTACAGGACCCTCATCATAGTAATCTTCATCACTTTGGTAGTTAGGATTACCCATCGTGAATGTTCCTCCCTTAACGTTTACCATCACGAAAGTCACACCGTTGACAGTGTACTCTGTTGTACTTATTAGGCATGCCATTAAGAAGCACGTTATAGATCTCAGTAATATCAACCGAAGTTATGTGTCCATCTTTATTAACATCATAAGAACTTTCGGGAAATTCCAAATTTCCATTTAACAAATAATTGTAAATAACTGTAATATCAACACTGGTCACGCTGCCGTCACCATTCACGTCCCATCTGCTAGCCGACACTGGCTGAGTAATTGCAACAAGAGCCACTAAAGTTCCTATCACAAATGATAATTTTTTAATGGTTTTCATTAGTATTATATTATTAATTAAATCTTTTTACAAAGATAATAAAAATAAAAGATATAAGCAATAAATATTTAATTAAAAAATAACTATTTATTCACATTTTCACATTGAAGCTAATGCCGCTGCTGTGCGTGCTGCAAGGCGAGCATTGTTGAGCACAAGTTGGATGTTGGCATCCAAACTGTTACCGCCAGTAATATCCTTAATTTCAGCAAGCAGGAACGGAGTCGTCGCCTTGCCTTTAATGCCAAGTTCTACACACTTTTTCACCGCCTTGTCGATTGCTGCGTTAATGTAGTCGGGATCGAGCGAATATTCCTCGGGAATAGGGTTAGTAACGAGCATGCCGCCTGCAAGCCCCATCTCACGTTTGGCACGGAAAGCGGCAGCTAATTCTTCGGGAGTATCGATGCGATAATCAACTTTAAAACCACTGCGACGAGTATAGAATGCAGGCAGTTCTTCTGTACCAAAGCCTATCACTGGCACGCCCTTAGTCTCAAGATATTCAAGAGTTAACCCAAGGTCAAGAATTGACTTCGCACCAGCACAAATCACCATTACAGGAGTCTGGGCAAGTTCTTCTAGGTCGGCGCTGATGTCCATAGTGGTCTCAGCACCGCGATGCACACCGCCAATGCCGCCAGTGGCAAACACTTTGATGCCAGCCATTGCAGCGATTATCATGGTGGTAGTCACCGTAGTGGCACCATCCTCACCACGAGCTATTAACACCGGTAAGTCACGACGTGATGCTTTGGTCACCGCCTGGCCTTTCTTGCCTAAATACTCGATTTCTTCAGGCGTACAGCCTGCTTTGAGTTTACCGCCAATGATGGCGATGGTTGCTGGCACGGCACCATTTTCGCGTATGGTTTGCTCCACTCTCATCGCAGTCTCAACATTCTGCGGATAGGGCATACCGTGAGAAATGATTGTTGACTCAAGCGCTACAACTGGTTTGCCAGCAGCGAGAGCATCTTTAACTTCTTGTGAAATTGATAAGTATTTATTCATATAGTTTTGAGTTATCAGTTTTGAGTACTCTTTTATCTGTTACGAATCTCGATTTTCAATCCATGCACGCAGTGTTGCCGTGGGAGATTCAAGGGCCAGAGCAGCAGCTTTAATGCCCAAGGCACAAGCGTCTTGCATGGTGGCACCATTTAATTCAGCATGCACTACACCTGCCATGAATGCATCGCCAGCGCCAGTGGCGTTTACCACTGTCACGGCCTGCGAGGGCAGCGCCACACTTTGCTTACCATCGTGGCAATACACACCTCTCGAACCCATAGTGATGAATATGCGAGTCATGCCTTGATTGAGGAACCAATGCGCCATCGCCTCCACATCTCCACGAATGCCCGAAAGTGCCACCGCCTCGGCTTGATTTACCTTTACAACTAATGGCGCTTGATGATTGATGCCTAACAGTGCTTTTATCTTCATCGCTTTAGCGGCCGAAGTCGCATCTATATATAGAGGTGCTGCGCAGTTCTCCAGAAGATATCGCAACACCGCTTCGCTTGGGTTGCAGTCGGCAACCACAGCGTCGCTGGCATTTATGATGGCAATGTGAGTGGCCACCATCTCAGGAGTTAGGTGCGTCATCAGCTCCATATCAGCAGCACCAGCCTGCATCTCGCCGTTGTGGTCGTTCACGCAGATGAAATAGTTGCTTCTGGCACCCGCCACCTCAAGGATTGGGTCAATAGTTATACCCACGCGACGGCAGTCGTCGCGCAAAGTAAGTGCAATGCTGTCGTCACCAAACACGGTGAACAGTCTAACCTGTTCGCCCATCAGGCAGAGGTTGTGAGCAATGTTGCGCCCCACCCCGCCAAAGCCAATCTCTACACGACTGGGATTGGAGTCACAAGGCACATATCTCCCAAGTGGAGAAGCAGTTATATCAACGTTAGCAGCGCCTATTACGGTTATCATTTTCTTTTATAATTGCATTACGAATTATGCATCATGAATTGATGAAGTGCCTCGGCACAACGTTCGCCGTCAATTGCGCTCGACACTATGCCACCTGCGTAGCCTGCTCCCTCGCCACAAGGATAGAGACCTTTCACGTCGATGTGATGCAGCATCTCACTGTCGCGGGTGATGCGCAAAGGCGACGAGGTGCGAGTCTCTACGCCAATGACTATCGCCTCGTTGGTCAAGAAGCCTTTTGCCTGACGTCCAAAGAGTTTGAAAGCCTTAGTTAATCTATGACTGATAAACTGTGGCAGCCATTGGTCAAGACGTGAGGGCTGTAAACCTGCCGCAAACGATGAGGGTGGAATCAACTTTGAGGGTTTACCCTGAACGAAGTCGAGCATACGCTGAGCGCCAGCACATTGGCTATTACCAGCCATCTGATAGCAGCGTTGCTCCAATGCTTCCTGAAAGCGCATCACGCGTAGGATACCGTGCTGGTGGAACCGCTTTGGCACGTCATCGGGGCGAACCTCAACTACCATACCACTATTGGCCCAATATGTGCCTCGTGTGCTGGGCGACATGCCATTCACCACTAGTTGGCCTGGCTCGCTAGCCGCTGGCACCACGATACCGCCAGGACACATACAGAAGGAATATACTCCACGGTCATCAATTTGTGTCACAAAGCTATACTCCGCTGCTGGCAGATAGTCGCCTCGCCCACCAGAGCGGTGATACTGTATTTGATCAATTAGATGCTGCGGATGCTCCAGGCGCACGCCCACGGCAATCCCCTTCTCCTCCATAGCAATATTGGCATCAAAGAGCATCTGATACACATCGCGCGCCGAATGGCCTGTAGCAAGAATAACAGGACCATCAAACTCCTCTCCGGTGGCACATTTCACGCCTATAACCTCGTGCTTCTCGTTGATCTTCAACTCAGTAACGCGGGTATTGAAATGAACCTCTCCCCCATTATCAAGGATAGTATTACGCATATTTTCGATAATACCTGGCAACTTGTCGCTTCCAATGTGTGGATGAGCGTCAATGAGGATATCCTCGCTCGCGCCATGCTGATGGAAGATGCCCAAGATGCGCTCTACTGACCCACGTTTCTTGCTGCGGGTGTAGAGTTTGCCATCGCTATAGGCTCCTGCACCACCCTCGCCAAAGCAGTAGTTGCTGTTGGGGTCCACAATGCCGTTTCGTGAGATTGCCGCCACGTCGAGGCGACGGTCTTTCACATTCTTGCCACGCTCAAGCACGATGGGTTTCACACCAAGTTCTATAAGACGCAAAGCAGCAAAGAGTCCTCCTGGGCCCGCACCAACCACAACGGCTTGCTTGTCGCCTTTCACATGACGATAGACGATGGGCAGCACCAGATAGTCGGCCTTCATAGGTTCATCTATATAGGCACGAACCTTTAGGTTCACCATCACCTTCTCTTTGCGGGCATCGATAGAGCGCTTAATTATGCGCACGCCACTCAAGCGTCGGCGCATGATTCCTTCCTGCTTTGCCACCACCTCCTCAACGGCATCGATGAAATGTGCCGTGCGGGGGTCAAGGCGCAGTTGTATCTCTTTTATCATAAACGATTGCTGTTTTGAAAACGCAAAGTTAGTGAATACTTTTCATTTGGACAAAGAAAAATCGCCGCAGCGATGAAAAATCAAAGCTGCGGCGACACATATATGTCTAACACTAAGCATTATTCACGACCACCGAGGAAACGGAGCAGATAGAGGAAGAGGTTGATGAAGTCGAGATAAAGCGACAGAGCGCCAATAGTGGCGAGTTTGCCGGCATTCATCTCATCGGTCTCTTGAGCCATCTCCTTAATCTTTTGAGTATCCCATGCGGTAAGACCAATGAAGATCACAACTCCTGCAAAGCTGATTATCCAGTCCATTGTACTGTTAGCCAAGAAGATATTCACAACAGAACAAATAATCAGTCCAATAAGTGCCATAATCATATAAGTTCCAAGCTTAGTGAGGTCTCTCTTAGTGGTGTAGCCATAAATCGACATTGCCAAAAACACTCCCGAAGTAACGAAGAATGTGAGAGCTATTGATGAGCCTGTATAGATGAAGAATATAGGCGCCAATGTTATACCGTTAAGAATGGCGTAGGCATAAAACAATGCTGTTGCCACCGCTGGTTTCAACTTATTGATAGCAAGCGAGAGAGTAAACACCAAGGCAAGCTCTGCTACAACAAGAACTAGGAGCATTTTACCCAATGCCATAATAATTTGTGGGTTTGCTGCAACAAACAACGACACAAGCGCTGTAACGAGCAGTCCCAACATCATTTTCACATATACCTTACGCATCACTTGCGACATATAGGTGCTCAGTGACCATTCACTCTGATAAGGTGCTGCCTGCGTCACATGCGACTGTGGCAGCGGGGGAAGATTGTTGTAATTCATATCTTATAAGTTTTTATTTGTTTGTTCTATTTTCTTTCAACAATAAGCAAAAAGCATGCCAAAACTCTACATACGCTCGGGAACTTCAATTCCCAACAATGAGAAAGCGCGCTTGATGACGCTTGCTACAGTGCGAGAGAGCTCCAGACGGAACACTTTCACGTTCTCGTCTTCCTCCTTTAGGATGCTGTAGTCATGGTAGAACTGGTTAAACTCCTTGGCAAGTTCGTAAGTGTAGTTCGCAATAAGTGCAGGACTGTAGGTCTTTCCAGCCTCTTCAACCACAGCAGGGAAGTCAGCTACACGTTGAATTATGGCGATTTCCTTGTCATTAGGAGTAACAGATTCCACATTAAGCACTGGTAAATTGTCGCCAGCCTTGCGCTGCAGCGACTGGATGCGAGCGTAGGTATATTGGATGAAAGGACCCGTGTTGCCATTGAAGTCGATACTCTCTTCAGGGTTGAAAAGCATGTTCTTGCGTGGATCAACCTTAAGGATGAAATACTTGAGTGCACCCATGCCAATGATGCGTGCCACTTCGTGCTTCTCATCATCGGTCATGCCCTCGAGGCGGTCACTTGTCATCGCCATAGCGTCGTCAACCATCTTGTCCATAAGGTCGTCGGCATCAACCACTGTTCCCTCGCGTGATTTCATCTTGCCGTGAGGCAACTCAACCATACCATAAGAGAAGTGGATAAGGTTCTTACCCCACTTGAAGCCTAATTTGTCAAGCAAGAGCGACAACACTTGGAAGTGGTAGTTCTGCTCATTGCCTACCACATATATCATCTTGTCGATGGGATAATCTTGATAGCGAAGCTTGGCGGTGCCTATATCTTGAGTCATATATACGCTGGTGCCATCACTGCGGAGCAAGAGTTTGTGATCAAGACCATCAGGGGTAAGGTCGGCCCACACGCTGTTGTCTTCCTTGCGGTAGAACACGCCTTTCTCAAGGCCTTCTTCAACTTTTTCTTTACCCTCAAGATAGGTCTGACTCTCGTAGTAAATCTTGTCAAAATCTACGCCCATGCGCTTGTAAGTCTCGTCAAAGCCAGCATAAACCCAAGAGTTCATCTTCTCCCACAGACTGCGCACCTCGGGATCATTATCCTCCCATTTCTTGAGCATCTCGCGGGCCTCCTGCATGAGTGTTGACTGCTTCTCGGCTTCTTCCTCGCTGATTCCTTGAGAGGCTGCTATCTCCTTAATTTCGGCCTTGTACTTCTTGTCAAAAAGCACATAGAAGTCGCCAATCAGGTGATCGCCCTTCTTGCCTGTGCTCTCGGGAGTCGCTCCGTTGCCCCACTTTTGCCATGCAAGCATCGACTTGCAGATGTGGATTCCGCGGTCGTTAACGATGTTGGTCTTAACCACCTTGTTGCCATTGGCTTTCATAATCTGAGACAAGCTGAAACCCAACAGGTTGTTACGCACGTGGCCCAAGTGAAGTGGCTTGTTGGTATTGGGCGAACTATATTCAATCATCACAAGTTTGCTCTCAGGAGTTTCCTGCTTAAAACCGTAGTTCTCATCACGGCATATATTGTCGAGCAACTGAGCCCAGAACGAAGGCTTGATAGTGATGTTTAGGAAGCCCTTGATAACGTTGAATTTCTCCACAGCTTCGCAGTGAGCAGCCAAATACTCGCCAATCTCTTGCGCTGTAGCGTCTGGTGCCTTGTGCGAGGCCTTTAGGAAGGGAAAAACCACGATGGTCAGGTTTCCCTCAAACTCCTTGCGAGTGGCTTGGGGCACAATGGTTTGTGGATCAACTGTTAAGCCATATAATTCATTAACCGCCTGTGCGGTAGCTTGTGAAAGTATATTCTCAATTGACATAATATTATATGTGTTTATAGATTTCCAAACTGCAAAATTACAAAAAAGTTTTTAGATGTAAGATGTAAGATGTAAGAAATCAGTTTCCTATTATCAGTTTTTTTGTGTTTTGAATATTTGACCGAAAACTGACAACTATTTACTGACAACTAATTACTGATATCTGAAATCTTTTTACTACCTTTGCACTTTAAAATAAAAGATTTGCAACACCTATTGAAAAAGGTGGAAAAAACTGAATACTATTTTTTGAGGCAATGAATTGGTTCACAGATATATTGACTGGTACTGGAGTGGCACATTCCATTTTCATCTACGCCATAGTGATTGCTCTTGGTGTGATTTTAGGCAAGGTAAAGATAAAAGGCATCTCGCTTGGTGCCACATTTGTGCTCTTTGTGGGCATCCTTGCTGGACATTTGGGTCTAGAGATTGACACGAATACCCTGAAATTCATCCAAGAGTTTGGTCTCATTTTGTTCATCTTCTCCATAGGTCTCCAGGTTGGTCCATCATTCTTCTCGTCGTTCAAACACGGTGGCTTGCTGCTCAATGGACTGGCTGTCACTATTATATTCCTAAATATCACCGTAGCATTAGGCATCTATTTTGGCATAGGCGGAGTCAATATCACCGACATGGTGGGAATTCTCTCTGGTGCTGTCACCAATACTCCTGGCCTCGGTGCTGCTCAACAGACCCTTATTGAGACCCAAGGCGATGCCGCAATACCTCTCAACGAGTCGATGTCGATGGGTTATGCAGCCGCCTACCCTCTTGGCGTTGTGGGCATTATATTATCATTCATTGTGCTGAAAGCGATTTTCAATATTGGTGTTGACAAAGAAGCAAAAGAGATTGAAGACGAAAACACCAACTCTCAACTTCAGCCACACCTTGTAACATATAAGGTTACAAACCAACTCATTATAGGCAAGACCATCCATCACCTGCATCAGATTATTGACCACAACTTCATCATCTCTCGCATCCGCAAGGGTGATGGTCATGTTCACATCCCTGTGAGCGAGACGATTATCGAAGAGGGCGACCTGCTGCTTGTGGTAATGAGTCAGCAAGACGAGGAGATGTTCGACGCTGTGCTCGGACCTCACGAGGAGATGGACTGGAAAGCCGATCCTGATCCAGTGACAGCAAGGCACATACTCGTGACTAAGAGTGAGTTGTCGGGGCGCAAACTCGGTTCGTTGCGCTTGCGCATGGGTTACAAAGTCAACGTCACTCGCGTGCACCGTGCTGGTCTTGACCTGCTCGCCAGCCCAAATCTTGCCTTGCAGGTGGGAGACCGCCTCACCGTGGTTGGCAACATTAACGACATCAACCGCCTTGCCAAGCGCATGGGCAACTCTGAGAAAACCCTTGACCACCCCAACATCTTCACGATGTTCATTGGCATTGTGCTGGGCATCATTTTGGGTAGCATACCAATTATGCTGCCAGGCATGAGTGTTCCTATGAAACTTGGTTTGGCTGGTGGACCACTCATCGTGGCAATCCTGCTCGGACGTTATGGCTACAAATTCAAACTCATCACCTACACTAGCAGCAGCTCCAACCTGCTGTTGCGCGAACTCGGCATCTGCCTCTTCCTCGCAAGCGTGGGCATCGCCGCTGGCGGAAACTTTGCCGAAACGGTGTTTAACGCTCAAGGTGCGCGGTGGGTACTTTATGGTTTCATAATCACTTTCATACCATTGTTGATTGTCACAATCGTGGCGCGCGGCAAGTTCAAACTCAACTACTGCACCATAATGGGAATGGTGTCAGGCGCAACCACCGACCCTCCCGCCCTAGCCTACGCCAACAAAACGGCAAGCAACGACGCTCCAGCAGTGGCTTATAGTACCGTCTATCCACTTACCATGTTCCTGCGAGTGATAACGGCCCAGCTTATCATCCTAGCGCTTGCGTGAAACAAGGAGGTAAGTTAATGAATTTAAACACTAAATGTCATTATGCATTGTGCATTATGAATCATGCATTAGATAAATGAATTTCTCTCAGATATTAAGTTCGGCATTGGTGTTGCTCAGCATCATTGATATTGTGGGCTCAGTGCCCATTATAATGGATTTGCGCTCTAAAGGTCGCGAAGTAAATGCTTGGAAAGCAACAATATACTCTGCCATCCTAATGGTAGGGTTCTATTACGGCGGCTACTGGATTCTCGAGATTTTCAACTGCAACATCCAGTCGTTTGCCGCAGCTGGCGGCTTCTTGATGTTCCTAATGGCGCTTGAGATGATTCTCGACGTTGAAATCTTCAAGAACAACACTCCTGGCGGCGGGGCAACACTTGTCCCCATGGTGTTCCCGCTCATTGCAGGAGCCGGAGTACTCACCACACTAATCTCACTCAAGGCGATGTATGCCGACGTTAACATACTCATTGGCCTAGCGATCAATATGGTGTGGGTGTTTATCGTAATTAAGGCCACCAACAAGATACAAAAGTTCCTTGGCGAAGGAGGCATCTTCTTCCTGCGTAAGTTCTTCGGCATCATCTTACTTGCTATGTCGGTAAAGATGATGAGCGAAAACCTTGCTAAATTGTTCTAACACGCCAAAAAGAACAATCCACTACTTTCATTTATGAAAGACAAAATACAATAAAAGCGGCATATTGGAGTTATATATACATAATGAAACTCTAATTTGTCTGTTTTTTGATTATGAAGAAATCATCAAGAATACTCGTGGCACTGGCGTTGCTGATGACTAGCACCGCAGTTTTTGCCGACGATGACATTGTAAAAGAAGAATTCAACCCAATCACCACTGGCGTAACATCGCTGAGCATCACACCCGATGCACGTGGTGCTTCAATGGGTGACCAGGGTGCCGCTACCGACCCCGACGTGAACTCGCAATTCTGGAACCCATCAAAATATGCTTTTGCCTATAGCAAGGCAGGTGTTTCTATATCATACACCCCCTGGCTGCGCAAACTCGTAAACGACATCTTCCTTGCAAACCTTTCGGGTTACTGGAAGATAGGTAGTAACGACAATCAATCGGTGAGTGCGTCTATGCGTTATTTCTCTCTTGGTGAAATCAACAGTGCCGACGATGGCGGCAACTCACTGGCAAGCATCAACCCCTTTGAGATGGCATTCGACGTGGGTTACTCACGCAAGCTGAGCGAGAAATTCTCTATGGGCGTAGTGCTGCGCTACATCTATAGCGACCTGGGATACTCCAGCTACAGCGGCACCGACCAGACTACTGGCGCTTCGGCATTCTCAGCCGACATTTCAGGCTTCCTCTGCACCTATCCTATGGTAGGACGCAACGAGTGCCAATGGACTCTGGGTTTCAACATCTCTAACATCGGTTCAAAGGTGAGCTACAACGGCGGTGATGACCCCGCATTCTTGCCCACCAATTTCAAACTCGGTACTGCGTTCACCTTCCCGCTTGCCGACTACCACAACCTCACACTCAGTGGTGAGCTCAACAAACTGCTCGTGCCAGCACGTCCTCGCTTGACAAACTATGAGAACCAAGAGGCTTATGAGCAGGCATTGCAGAATTGGAAGGACATGTCGTCAATTACGGGTATCTTCAAGTCATTTAACGATGCCCCCGGCGGCTTCAAAGAGGAGTTGCGAGAGATTAACTTCTCGATTGGCGCTGAGTACAGCTACAATCAACAGTTCTTCTTGCGTGGCGGTTACTTCAGCGAAAACAAGTACAAGGGTAATCGTAAGTACTTCGGTCTCGGTGCCGGATTTGCGCTCAGTGTCATAAAGCTCGACGCTGCCTACATGATTGCAACAGCACAGAACAGCCCACTCGACCAAACACTGAGGTTCACCCTTACGTTTGACATGGACGGCATACGCAACTTGTTTAACAAGTAATTTTCAAAAGTTAAATTTTGATATAAGAAAAAGGAAGAGAAAGTTGCAAAAGCACCTTTTTATTCCTTTTTCTCATTTTATAGAAGAGATTGCAATGCTTGAAATCATTGCACTGTCTTCGATAAACGATAAACGATTAACGATTAACGACCAACGATAAACGATTAACGACCAACGATAAACGATTAACGACCAACGATAAACGATTAACGACCAACGATAAACGATTAACGACCAACGATAAACGATTAACGACCAACGATAAACGATAAACCATAAACGATAAACGAATATGCGCATAGGATACGGCTTCGACGTTCACCGCCTGGTAGAAGGCAGAGAGTTATGGATTGGTGGCGTGAAAATCGACCACGACAAGGGACTGCTGGGACATAGCGATGCCGATGTGGCAATTCATGCCCTTTGCGACGCGCTGCTCGGTGCAGCAGCTCTGCGCGACATAGGCTATCACTTCCCCGACAGCGACCCACAATACAAGGGAATCGACAGTCGCAAACTCCTGCGTGAGGTGATGCGTCTGCTAGGCGAGAAAGGCTACATGCTGGGCAACTGCGATATCACCATCTGCGCCGAGCAGCCCAAGATGAACCCGCACATCCCAGCCATGCAGCAGCAGCTTGCAGAGTGCATGGACTGCGACCCATCACAGGTGTCCATCAAAGCCACTACCACCGAGCGCCTAGGCTACACCGGCCGTGGCGAAGGCATAGCCGCCCACGCAGTAGCACTTATTATGCACAAAGCATGAATTGTTTAGATTATCTAGAGGATCTAAACTATCTAGTAGTTCTAGTCAACTGATAACTGTTAACTGATAACTGATAACTGACAATCACATCTGCCTTGCCACCTGCAGGGCAGTCATTACTGCTACACCAGTGTCATCGGCGAGTTTAAGGCTATTATGGCCACTCAATATAGAGCCAATAGCATAGAGGTTCTCTATGACTTGACCATCCTTGATGGCATGAAACTCGTTATCCGTTGCCACGCCAAATTCCATATATGGTTGGGCGTCAAACATACATTCCTTGCTCCATTCGCCTCGTTTGCCTACATAGTCCACGTCAAGTCCAAAAATAGGTTCTACAATTCCCTCTTCGCTCGACTGAAGTCCTCCACTCATGAACGACCCTGTTGCAAGCACAAAGTTATCGGCGATAATATCCTGGTCGGGGAAGTTTTTAGCTTCAACACTCACTACCCTATTATCTACTATCTTGCCGTTTTTCACCATACTACCCAGCAAGAATGTGCCACCATTTTTCACAAAGAGTTTACGCAGCTTCGATAGTAGGAAAGAACCTGCGATGCTTGGGGGCAGAGTGGACACAAACTTCACTGGAGCCTTAACTTGATGAGCAATCTTAGCTGCTGTGTCGTCGCCATCAAGCCCAAAAACTGCTGGCAACACTACAACCTCAGCATCGCCCATGTTAGACCTAATCTTGCGTGCCAAGTCATTGAGCACGCCATCATTCTGCATGAGCTTGGCAACAGCAGTAGAGCGCATCACAGTGGGGTTGCTAGTAAGTTTATCCACAGTGCCTAACTTTACGTCACACATATGGCAATCACAACCCAGGCGGGTCATCGCAGCTGCTATGAAATCGGCCGAGAAATCAAGGAATCCATGAATATTGACAAGCGCCACCTTGCGCCAAGGCAAAGAGTTAGCATCATCGGTCGTCACATAATTGTCGAGAGTAAGCCATGAGGGGCGCAAAAGGCCCATCGGTGTCATGCGATAATGGTTGTGACTGCTGTCGCCATAAAAATTCAACCCTGCTCCCGAGAATATCACTGGAGCCATAGCCGAGTTATGCGCTACATTCGACACGCCCATCTTTGAATAAGGGTGATTTGGACTAAGACCACCTATCGCATCGAGAGGCTGCAACACCTCATTACCCTGCTCGTCAAAGCCAAGCAGGTCGATAGATCCAGAACTGAAGTTGAGTTTGCTCTGTCCTTTCACCATCAGGGCAACGTTCTTGCCATTAGCGGCAAGGGCTATTCCACACGAGATGGCACTCATTCCGCCACCTATCACTATCACATCATATCTCATAGCTTATAGTTTAAAGTTAATAGTTAATAGTTCATAGTTTGTTGTCATTTTGTTTTGTGGTTACAATAATTGATGTCAACATTTTTATAAGTTCAACACAATCACTGTTGAGGCTGTCAAACATTTCAGCAGTTACGTAGTCTGTTTCTTTTAATAGTTCAAGCCAATAGAGAGTTTCATTAGCTTCTTTCAAGGCGATTTGCAATTTAGATATAAAGTCTGGACGACTTTGTCCTCTTAACGCCTCTGCCAAATTTGCGCCAATGCTTGTGCCACAGCGCAAACATTGTTTACTCATCACAAATTCGCGATGTTCATTAATAAGCCATTTATATAGTTTAACAACTCTAACCGCAAAATCCTTACTCTTATTAAAGACAATACTCTCTGTCATAACTGTGAACTGTAAATTGCGCCTGTGGCGCGTGGAACGAAAAAAGTGGAAAGTGGAATGAGGAAAGTGGAAAGTGGAAAGTGGAACGAGGAACGGAAAACTCTGAACTGTGAACGCTGAACTGTGAACGCTGAACTGTGAACTCTGAACTCTGAACTCTGAACTATGAACTATGAACTATGAACTCTGAACTGTGAACTATTCAGTCCGCATAGACCTTCATAAATTAGTGTTGTGAGCTGAGCCTCGCTGAGGGTAGAGCCCCACGCCACAGGACGCATGCCCTTCCAGCGTTCGTTCATAAACGACGCCAGGTCGGCAAGTACAGCCTTGGCATCGCCACCTGCCTTGCACAGCAATGTAGCGGCACGGCAAGCACAAAGCTTGCCCTGACACGACCCCATACCCATGCGGGTGCGGCGGCGCAAGTTGGTGAGATTGCTCACGTGCAGTTTCTCGATGGCATATTTCATCTCACCCACGCTGGCATGCTCACATTCACACACCATTGCTTTGTCCTCGGCGCTCTTTTCCTTAATTTCTTTAGTCAACGAGCCATGACGGTCCTGAGCCGCCTTCACCGTGACAGCGTGCTGATGACCTCGCTTCTTGGGAGCCTTCTCGTCGCTGCCTGGCAATGGCAGGATGGCGGTAGTGCAGGCCCCCACTTTATTAATCTTTTGGCATACCAAGTCGGTGGCCCTTTCGGCCATGAGCCTATAGGTCATCAGCTTGCCACCAGTGATGGTTATGAATCCGTCCATGCCGTCACGCTCCTTATGGTCGAGACACACAATGCCGCGGCTGATGCTGCGACCCGACGGATCGTCGTCGCTGGCAACCAGTGGACGCACACCGGCATAAGCGCGCAAGATGCGCGTGCGTGCCAATGTGGGCACCATTTTAACGCCCTCTTTGAGCAGTATCTCCACTTCTTCGGGAGTAACACGCATGTTATCGATCTCCGTGATGGGCACGCGGTCACTTGTGGTGCCAAGCATACTCACTATCTTGTCGGGAACCAGGATGTCGCCGTTGGCAGGCTTGCGGCAGCGGTTGATAACCATGTTGTTAACACGGCGACTGAAGATGAGTAGCGAGCCCTTTGCTGGGAACATATTGATGATAATTCCAGCTTGCTTAGCAATGAGTGTGCCCCAAATGCCTGCTGCATTAACGGTGACAGGAGCATAGGCGGTGCTAACCTCACCTGTGAGGTTATTACGCAACCTCACGCCTATCACACGGGCATTCTCAACTATCATCTCAATTACCTCATGATAAGTGAGTGCCACAGCGCCATAACGGCGAGCATCGAGCAGATTGGCGGTCGTCAAAGTGAAAGGGTCGATAGAAGCATCAGGCACTCGCACTGCGCCTATTATCGTTGGGTTGACCGAGGGTTCTATCATTCGAGCCTCGGCGGGATCGATAATCTCGGCGTTAATGCCAGCACGCAGACATGCCTCAACGAAGGTCGCCTGATAGGACAAGTCGTCATCGGGAAGGGTGACAAAGAGGCCATCGGTCTCCTCGATGCAGTGGCGGGCAATTTGGCGCAGAATCATGTTCTCGCCTATGCATTCCTCAGCGCTCTCCTGGTCGGTCACGGCATAGCGCGCTCCACTGTGTAGCAAGCCGTGGTTGCGTCCTGTGGCACCGTGAGTGAAGTCGAAGCGCTCCACCAGCAGCACCTTCAAGCCACGCAACGCGCAGTCGCGTGCCGTGCCAGCACCAGTGATGCCACCACCTATTATTATGACATCATATTCTTGAGTAAAAGGATTGTTATTTTCTTGCATTTCGAGAGAGTTGTTCTGTTAATTTTTAAAGGCTATGAACCAAACGACAAAGTTACAACAAAAAAAATCTATTTCCTCGTTTTTAACCCTTTTTATTAACACTTTTCAAAAAAATCATCCTATCGGTGTCAAAAATGCTCACGCTCGCAAGGTATTGAGCAAGCTCATACTTTTGACTCGCTTAACCGCATTTTTCTGAGAAATCTGAAATAATGAAAATTATAATCTTTTGAAAATCAATTTCTAAAATATCAGAATATTCAGAAGTTTCAGTTGTTTATAATTTCGTTCAAATTTTGACTCACTCTCATCTAATTACATGATATCTTACACTCTGTGAAGTCATTAATCTACTTAAGAAACTTGTATTTGAAATTTTTGCCCTCGCTAACGCTCGGGCAAGATTATGTATCGCCTCACGAAATCGCATTAACATGATTTTGCCTTTTTAGGCTCGGCTTCGTACGAGCCATTTTGGGCAAAATCATGTTAATGCTATATATTTCTACAGGGGAAACTATAGGGCAAGCCGCACGCCGAGGCCGCTGCCGCGGAGGTCGGGGCTGAAGTCGTCGCGATTCGACACGCGACAGTACCCGGCGCCGCTGCCCCAGCTGCCACCACGGAACACGCGGTCAGAGCCCGATGCGGGACCTGTGGGGTTGGTCTGTGCTCCTGCACTGTAGCTGCCATACCAGTCCTGACACCACTCCCCCACGTTGCCGCTCATGTCATAGATGCCAAGCTCATTGGGCTGCTTGGTGGCGACAGTGTGAGTGCCGTAGTCAGGACTGCTACTTCCTACATTATATGCATTATCCCTGTACCACGCCACATCATCAATATTGTTGCTGCCACTGTACTTGTAGCCCTGGCAGCGGTTGCCGCCACGGGCAGCATACTCCCACTCAGCCTCGGTGGGAAGGCGGAACTGCTTGCCGGTCATCTCGTTCAGCTTCGCGATAAACTGCTGACAGTCGTTCCAAGAGACACACTCCACAGGACGCTGGAGGTTGCCGCTGAAATAGCTCGGGTTGCTGCCCATCACCGCTCG
>JAEEGL011717381.1_pt1 | contig 41447 bp, 33 predicted proteins | sample 9134231 | NCBI WGS metagenome assembly JAEEGL01 (sample SAMN16246548, study PRJNA631951) | gut metagenome | biome: gut microbiome; feature: rumen; material: fiber-attached | host: Bos | place: Iran: Karaj | collected 2018-10
AAATCGCAAACTTTTGGGTTTGCGATTTTTGTACTTGATAAAAGTGGATAAGATGTGATATAATGACGGAAGTGGATTCGTAGCTCAGTTGGTTAGAGCGCTGCCCTGTCACGGCAGAGGTCGCGAGTTCGAGTCTCGTCGGATCCGCCACCAAAGTACCGTCCGTTGGACGGTTTTTTGGTGCCGAATCCGGAGCTTCGTAAACGGAACTGTCAAATAAAAATAGGGTTGTTTTTTGGTTATAGAGGTGGTATAATTATTCGCAATATGGCAATCAAAGTTACTAGAAAAGATCAGAACGAGGCGAACGAAAACATTATTCGTCGTTTCAATCGTAAGGTTCTTCAGAGTGGTGTTATGCCTCTTAAGAAGTCACAAATGCGCTTTAGCAAACCAATTTCTAAGCGCGAACGCCGTCTTAAGGCTATCATCCGCGAAGCTCGCAAGGCTGAAAAGACCGAACGAATTAAGTTAGGACTAAAATAACAAAAGACCTCCTTCGGGAGGTTTTTTGATATAATAGAGATGAAAAGGAGAAAAAATAAATGATTGTATTATTCGGTTTGGCTGGATCTGGTAAAGGTACGCAGGGAAAGGCATTATCGGAACTATTTGGATGGAGAACTTTATCAGTAGGACAGGTAATTCGTGATACCGGAAAATATGCTAATACTGTTAATCACGGTAATTTAATTCCAGATGATGATGTGATTGCCTTGATGAACGCACAAATTGAAAAGATTGAGGCTGAAGGTTTTAATATTATCCTCGATGGTTATCCACGTGATGAATATCAAGCAAAGTGGATTATGAAGAATATGGCCGAGAAAATCGAAGGTGGTATTATCCTTGAAGTGCCAAAGGAAGAATTGTATGATCGTTTAGCTCTTCGTGGTCGTGATGATGACCAGGATAAAGAGAGTATTGATCGTAGATTTGAAATTTTCGATAATAATATTTCCGCAATTTTGCCACTCTTTGCTGAGAAAAACATTCCGGTTGAACGTGTAAATGGTGTTGGTTCCGTCGAGGAAGTTACGGACCGTTTGGTGGATGTCGTGAAGAAATTTGTACCAAGCGCACAAATCCAACAGGATGATGTGAATGGTGACGAGATCGAACGTAGCTACGGTGAATAAAAAATTTATACATTTTTAACAGGGAAAAAGTGTGAGTTATGAACAAAAACGACTATAATTCTGATGAAATGAAAACTAAAATTCAGGCTATGCGTGAAGGTGGTGCAATTCTTGGTAGGCTGCTTGCAGACCTTAAAGAATATGTGAAACCGGGCATGACTGGAACTGAAGTTGATGCTTGGGTGCGTTCTGAAATTGTGAAGCGTGGTGCTGGTGTGGCCTATGATATGCTCGATGAGCCATTCCCGGGTGCGATTTGTATTTCGGTAAACGATGCGCTCGTGCATGGTGCTCCTACTGATGAGCCTTTTGAAGAAGGTGATAAGGTTTCGTTTGATTTGGATATCTATTATAAGGGTTACTTTACGGATTCTGCCTTTACGATGATTGTGGGCGAAAAAGGTTCACCAGCTGTAAAGAAAATGATTTCTGTAACCGAGTCTTCAATGTGGGAGGGAATTGAACAGGTTAAACCGGGTGCTCATATTGGTGATATTGGCGCAGCAGTTGAGAAGGTATTGCGCGCTGGCCATCTTGGCGTGATTGAAAATTACATTGGCCATGGTATTGGTAAAGAAATGCATGAAGAGCCAGAAGTGCCAAATTATGGCAAGAAGGGGCATGGTTACGTGCTTAAGGCTGGTGATACGATTTGTATTGAGCCAATGAGCTGCCTTGGTAAGCCAGCAAATTATGTAGATGTGGACAGCAATTGGACGGTACGTATGAAGGACGGTTCAATTGGCTGTCATTGCGAGCATACAGTGCTTGTAACTGAAGATGGTTACGAAGTGCTTACTCTTGCAAAATAATATGTTATAATGTGCTTATGGATGAATCTAATCGCTTTGTAACTGGACTTGATTTAGGTACGGAGAACGTCCGTGCTGTTACTGCAACTGTTTCTAACGACGGAAAATTGACTGTAATTGGTTACAATGAGGGTAAATCTGCAGGTATGCGTAAAGGTGTACCAGCAAACTTGGCTGGTCCGGCTGGAGCGATTGATAAGATGCTCGGTGAAGTTGAGCGTATGAGTGGGCGTGAAGTTCGCTCAGCTTATGTTTCTGTAAATGGTTCGCAACTGCTTTCTACTAAGACTGAGGGTATGATTGCTGTTGGTACAGTAGATCATGAGATTACCGATGACGATCTTGCACGCGTAGAAGATGTGGCGGTAACTGGCCGTATTCCGGCAAACCGCGATGTGCTTGATGTGGTGCCACTTGAATATGCTTTGGATGGACAGAGGGGAATTAAAGATCCAATTGGCATGGCGGGTGCTCGTCTTGAGATGCGTGCTTGTGTGATTTCTGCACTTACTCCAAACTGTGAAAACTTGCGTAAAACTACTTCTTCGGCTGATGTTTTAGCTGAGAGGTTGGTGCCGGGTGCTGTAGCGGCTGCAAAAGCTGTTTTATCCGAACGCCAGAGAGAAAATGGCGTAGCTGTAATTGATTTTGGTGCTACTACTACATCTGTGGCTGTGTTTGATGAAGGTGATTTGCAATATGTTGGCGTGGTGCCAGCTGGTTCAAATAACGTTACAAATGACCTTGCGATTGTGCTTGCAATTGATCCAGAAATGGCCGAAGAGATTAAGCAGCGTTTTGTAACTGGTGATTTTGAATCTGAAAAACCGGCCGTGATTAAGGTTGGTAAAGAAGAAAAGATTTTTGATCGTAAGGAAGTTGATGAAGTCGTAAAAGCTCGTCTTGACGAGATCTTTGGTGAGATTCGCAAGAGGCTTAAAGCCGCTAAATATGATCAGCGCTTACCAGAGGGAATTGTGCTTACTGGTGGTGGCGCAAAGATGCGTGATATTGATTTGTTTGCTAAGAATGCGCTTGAGGCAGCTGTAAAGATTGGTGTTCCTACCGGCCTTGGCGGTGTGGCTGATGCGGTTGAAAAACCTGAGTATGCCGTAGCGGTTGGTCTTGCTATGATGGCGGCTGAAGATGGCCGCTACAAGATAAGCGCCGCGAAGAAAGTTTCGAAGAAGGCTCCAAAAGCTGGCAAAAAGTCTGGTGGATTCCTTAAGAGAATCTTCAGCAAGTTTTAAGATAATTACCCTGTTGAATAAGGGGCGAAAATATGCTATACTCGATTTAAAGATTAAATCGAGGATTAAAAATGCCAGAAATTAAACCAACTGAGGTGGAAAGTTCAGCAAGTATTAAAGTAGTAGGTGTTGGTGGCGCCGGTGGTTCTGCAGTGAACCGTATGCGTGAGGTCGGACTCTCTGGAGTAGAGTTTGTTGCGATCAATACTGATGCACAAGATTTACATGATTCTACTGCCGATGTAAAGGTCCATCTTGGACGTGGTCTTGGTGCAGGTGGTGACCCAGAAAAAGGCCGTGAGGCTGCCGAAGAAGGTCGTGAAGCTATCGCTAAGGCTCTCGAAGGTGCTGATATGGTATTTATCACCCTCGGTGCTGGTGGTGGTACTGGTTCTGGTGCTGGTCCTATCGTTGCAGAAGAAGCTCGCAAACTCGATATTTTGACTGTTGGTGTTGCTACTAAGCCATTCACTTTTGAAGGCCCAGTTCGCCGCAATAATGCAGAGCTTGCTATCGATAAGCTCGCACATCAAGTAGACGCTCTTATTACTATTCCAAATGATCGTCTTCTTCAAACTATTGATCCTCGTACTCCACTTATTGATACTCTTAAAATTGCTGACGATGTACTTCGCCAAGGTGTTCAGGGTATTTCTGAACTCATTACTGAGCACTCACTTATTAACCTCGACTTTGCCGACGTAAAGGCCATTATGAAGAACGCTGGTTCTGCTCTTATGGGTATTGGTCACGCTTCTGGCGAAAACCGTGCAGTTATCGCTGCTCAACAAGCTGTTGAATCACCACTTATCGAAGTTAAGATCGAAGGCGCACGTGGCGTGCTCTTCTCAGTCGCTGGTGGTTACGATATGTCTATGTCCGAAATCCAAGAAGCTGCCGAGGTTATTACTGGTTCCGTTTCTCCAGATGCAAACATTATCTTCGGCGCATCTATTCGTCCAGAATTACAAGACGAAATTATCGTTACCGTGGTTGCTACTGGATTTGATTCTGTATATTCAAACAACCAACCAGCTGCTCCAGTTGTCACTGATACTTTTGCTGAAGAAGAACCTGTTGCTGCTCCTGCTGCCGAAGCACAAGATTTTGCTGCCGGATCTAAAGATAACATGTGGGATTCTATCAAAACTGAACCTGAACCAGAACCAGTCGCAAATGACGATGATGCAATGGATTTGCCACCTTCTCTCCGCGACAGACTACGTGGCCGCCGCAAAAGGGATTAGTTTATAGAGGGGGACGAGCGAGGTAAAAGACAAAAATTTGATAATGGCAATAGGAGGTGCGGATGGATCTAAAATTTAGAATAGGTGATAGTAAGGTTCTTGAAAGCCGTGAGACGGTTGATGGGAAGATGATTAGACGTAGGAGGGAATCATCTGATGGTCGTAGGTTTACGACTTATGAGCGCATTGAAATGCCGCCGCTAACAGTTTTAAAACGTAGTGGTAATAAAGAGATTTTTGATCGTGATAAGTTGCTGCTCGCCGTGCGTCGTAGTGTTGGTAAATTCTTTGGTTCTGAACTTGAAGTTGAAAATGTGGTAAACCGCGCAGTGGATATTTTGTATGCTCACAACTCTGATACGGTTACCTCTAAACAGGTTGGTGAAGCTGTGCTTGATGTGCTCGCAGGCGTAAATGAAGTAGCTTACGTACGTTTTGCGAGTGTATTCCGCGAATTTAAGACTTTGGAAGATTTCGAACAAATTCTAAAAGAACAAAAAAAGAAAGGCTAAACAAATGAGGGTGGTATGTTTTTATCGTGAGGGGGAAGATTATTCGAGAACTGTTTCGGACTGGCTTGAGGATTTTTATCGCAGGACTGGACGACAAATTGAAGTAATTGATCCGGATGAGGATGATGATTTTTGTGAACGTGCGGAGATTTGGGAATTTCCGGCGATTGTGGCGCTTGATACGGATGGTGCGGTGAGAATGCTATGGAAGGGGAAGCAGATGCCGCTAATTGATGATGTAAATTATTACGCAATGCAATAGTATTCCTTTTATGCTTATGATATAATTTAAGTATCAAAGGTCATACAAGGAGGTATATTTTGGGGTTCCTAAATAGAACCGTTTTCGCGAAGCGGTTAAACAAAACTAATCTTTTTGTACTCGCAATTCTTGTGGGTATTATTTCATGTGGACTAGCTACTGTATTTTCTAGTTCCTCTACATTCGCAGAAGAAGTAGTAGACAACTTCGGTCTCTACACTGATTCAGATGGTGTACGCTGGGAATGGGAAGTAGTCTCAGATTCAGAAAACACAGACGAACCACAAAAACTAAACCTCATGTTCTATGATAAACCAGAAAACCTCACAACTGTAACAGTACCAAGTTACACTGATATGACCACAATAACTGGAGTAACCCCAATCTCCGATACCTACTATGTAAGAAATGCAAACCAAGAATCCCAAGATACTCGTTTTTCTAACCCTGATCCAGCCAGAAGAACAACAAACCAAGCAGACGTAACTGTTCTTGATATGACCAACACCTCCAAAGTTCAAATCATGGGCGTACGACCAATCATTAATCCAGAAACCGAAGTAGAACTCATCTTTGGTGAGAATATGGTAATTGGAGATGGAGTCGAGATTACTAAGAGCGCCGTAGTCGATGTATGTACTTCCATGATATATTATGATAGCTACAGATATAAATGTGCAGAATTCGAGGAAAGAGATTTTAATGAAGTGCAGGATAGTGTGGAAGGTTGGAATAATAAAACTATTCCAGAGAAACAGAATTATCAATTATCGCTAACTGATTTAGTAGATTGTAATGCGCTTAGTTATTTCGATTTTTTGAACCCATCGTTTTGGGGGTACGGTAGTTACGGCTACAATGACACAAAATGTTATGCTAGGATAGTATCTAGGTCGGAAACTATCGGCGGTGTTTTCTCTAATTATCGCCTTAAACTAACTAATCTTCAAAACATTAAATATTTTGGCTGGTTTGCATTTAGTGATTCGGTGCTAAATGAGATTAATTACAGTATTTCGATTAAGGCCAACCAAACTGCTGGTGAAGGCGTATTTGAAGGAACAAATGTAAGAAATGTTTCTTTTGAAGGAACTACGACTTATCCAGCAATGTTTAGAAATTGCTCTGATCTTGAGAGTATTGATTTTGGGAATGTGGAAACTGTTAGCTATAGTACTTTTGAAAACTCACCAGTAGGAACTTCATTAGATTTATCGACTACTAGTATTAAAACTGTGCTCGGTAAGGCATTTAAGAATTCTGGTATTTCTGAACTAAATCTTGGTAGTGTTGAAAAACTTGGTTTTGAGGCTTTTGCAAGCAATAGTATTACTGATTTGGATTTTCCGAAGACGATTAAGGAATTGCGAGATAAAGATGCGTTTTTGTGGAATCCTCTCCAGAACATAACTGTACGTTTTGATACTTCTCAGAGTAATATTGGGCCTCGATTTGTCGAAAGCCTTGGTTGTGCTGGTGAACGATATAATGAAACTACAGGAACATATTCCGGACATAATCATTGCGTTAATATTAATCTTAAAAAACTAGATATCGTTGCGCCATATGGCGAAGATGAAGAAGTGTCCCCAACCCATATTTATATAAGTAGTAGCGAATATGGATCAGAAAATTTTCAACCATGGACTTATAAAAATGTGATTGCCAATAACTATTTTAATGGACTTGGCACGGTTGAAGAAATAAATATTGGTGAAGGAATTCAGTATATAGGTGATAGCGCATTCTATTCATACCATTTCGCTAATCGTGCACATAACGAGCTTAAGAAGATTGTTTTTCCGGATTCTCTTGTGGGTATTGGGCAGCATGCATTTGAAAAATTAATTAGTGGAAATGGCGGTGATGCTGAAGGGGCATATGTTAACGGTTATTGGGTAAAACAAGCTCATCCTGATGTGGAATTACCTAGTGGCCTAGTTTATATTGGGACGAAAGCATTCTTGTATAATACTGGACTAAATACTAGATTTGATTTACCAGATTTGGAGTATCTTGGAAATAGTGCCTTTGAAAATACGAATGTTATGGATATTTATTTCCATCATAAATTAAAATATGCAGGGGAGCATGCGTTCTATTATTACACTGGAGATAGTGGCTATAATGATGGGTATCATATTTGGGAAGGTAAACGCAATGTAACCTTTGATTCCATGAATGCTATAAATGTTGATGTGGGCGCGTATTATTTTCCGGCAAGAGTAAAGTTTGGTACGATTACTTTTGGTGAACATATAACGAGTCTCGGTGCTGGAGATTACGCAGAGCATCTCGATGATGATGGGGTTACCTTTAGATTTGGTAGTGGTGGCGCTGGTGGAACTGCGTGGCACAAAGTTTCTGTCGATAAATTTGATATGAGTGCTTCGCAGGTTACGGCAATACCGGCAGCGTACTTTAATGGAATTTATGCGGACGAAATAGTATTGCCACACAATCTAAAGTTTATTGGTTCGGCTGCCTTCTATAGTGCTACGGTTAATAAAGAGCTTGTATTGCCTGATAGTCTAGAAGTAATTAGTGGTGGCGCTTTCAATGCGGCTTATTTTCAAACGAATTGTGACCCGCAAGAGTCTTTTTATGACAATTTAACAATTTCGTTGGGTGTAAAAATAACCAAATTGCCAAGTAGCCTAAAGAAGGTTGGCAAGGCTGCCTTCTTTGGCGATATAAATCTTACCGCAGTAGTTGATGCTGAGCTTGAAGATATACGAATGAACGCATTTACGGGTACCGGAATTACTGGCGTGGTACTTCATTCTACTACTACGAGCGTGGGCATGGGGGCTTTTACGGCTAATGAATATTTACGCAATATAGAAATCGATGCGGATATTTTGGGTAATTATCCTAGGTTTGGTGATTTGTTCGGATATGGATGGGTTATAAATAATGGAGCTAGTTATGATTGGTCGTATATAGGTACGAGTATAAGCGGTGGTATTTATAAGAGTGTTGATATTAATGAATTAAATATTGACTCTGTTGTTATCAAGGGCAATAGTCTACATGCTCCAGTTGACGAGCAGACTACTTATAAAAGTCCTTGTGAGTACGGTGCGTATGATGGCGATGACTGGTACTGTGCGAATGCGGATGGAAGTAGGGGTAGTTATCGTAGCACTATGCGAGGTTTAACAGCATACTTCTATGGTTTTAATATTGATTCCGTCGATCTTAGTGATGCTGGTTGGAGCAGTATACCGAGAAATATGTTCTTGGGTGCTAAGATTGGTAATTTAAAACTTCCGTCGAGGATTACTTCCGTCCCGGAGCATGCCTTTTACAACGCTACCATTGAAGAACCAGTTGAGATCCCATCTGGTGTAACAACTATTGGTACCGAGGCATTCCAGTATTCTAATATTGGTTTCTCCAATGCACTCCCAGAAGGCGTAACCACCATTGAAAAGTCTGCCTTCTATTCTGCAGATATCCATGGAGACTTCACCATCCCATCTACTGTGCAAAGCATTGGTTATTCTGCCTTCAATGCTACAGAAACGGATACCCACTATGATACAGTAACCATCAAACCAGCCCTAAACTACAGCTCTGCTTCCAACCAAGCCATCTTCCAAATGTTCTGGAACGCTAGTATGGACAAACTTGTCATTGAATCTCCAATGCTTCCAGTCCTTGGCTCAACTCAGGGAATTATGCCGGGTGAAGTAGAAGCCCACACTGCCAACGGCGTAGAAACACTTCAGCCACAAGAGCTCCGTGCCGATGGTGAACCAGAATTCCATGGCATGACTATGCGCGAAGTAGAGATCAAGAATCTCCCAACCATTACGGCCAATGCCTTCGAAGAATGTGCCAATCTCGAAACGGTAAGCTTTGCCAACCACACCAATCTCCAAGAAATCGCCCAGTATGCCTTCAATAATGATACTAAGTTGAAGAGATTTGTCTTTGGCGATGGCCTAGTAGGAAAAGACGTAGCCTTGAAAGAATATGCCTTCAATAATACCGCAGTAGAAACCATTGGCAACTACAATACGGATTTCGATCTCACTGCTGCCAACTTCAATACAGTACAAGAACATGTCTTCTCCAACATGCCAAAACTAAAGTCTGTAGATATCCCAAATAACTTCAATATTGACGAAAACCTCGTTGATGAAAAAAAGAATTTTAACGGTTCCCGCATCACTTCCTTCACCTTCTCGGATGATCCAGAACTAGAACAAGTCACTGTAGCCTACCAGGTAGCAGAGATTCGCGATGGCGCATTCTTGAACGACGAAAAACTCACCAAACTCTTCATTTGGGGAAATACAGACATCCAAGAGTCCGATGATCTTATCCGTGATTTTAATAATACGACAATTCCTCATGGAACGAATATCTTCGCCTATTCAGACGCACCAGCAGAGAACTACGCCAATGATGACTCTCGCTCCACCTACGACGGTAAATTCTACCCACTAGACGAAGTTCTCTACCTCACAAGTAACAAAACCTACGTCATTCTAGAACAAGATGAAGAGGGGAACAATGTAGACTTTGAAAAGGACGGATTAATCCTTTATGCACTCAGGCGTGATGGCGTCATCCTTGAGTCCGATGACTGGCAAACCTATACCAAAGCCTTCACTAGAGCTTCTAATCCAAATATCGTCTTTGAAGAAGGTAAAGGTGCAGCCGGAAACTTAGGTACAGACGAAGAACTCATGTGGACTGTCTATGACGCTCCAAAGCCATTCGATACAATTAGTCTTGCTAACCAAAATTACCAAGCAACAGACTTTGAATTCATTCAAATGCCATCTTCCACCAATCCTCTTGTAGCTATCCACTATCCAGATGGCTATACTGCAGCTATCCGCACCACAACCCTTGCTTCCATGACCAAAGAAGAGGAAGAAGAAATGCTAAAAGAACTCGAAGTTCCAAACACTGGTGCTTTTCAAACTATTGCTAGTATTGCCGCTCCTAGCGTTTCAATTGCTACAATTGTTGTCTTAGGTGGTATCTACATCGCTAGAAAACGCAAAAACTAATATTGAACTACGAAAAAATCTTTCGCGATTCATTGGTTTAATTTGATAGTTCAACTTCTACGTTTTTCGTGCCGGTTCGGTGTATAATAAGAGTAAATTGGAGGTGAATATGGAAAATACGGCAGGAAAGGGTGTGGAGATTTATAAGTCCGAACGGGGCGAGATTATTTTTAATATTAGTCCGGACGAGGAGACGATTTGGGCAAGTATTGATCAAATTGCTGGGCTTTTTGGCGTAACAAGAAGAAGCATTGAGATTCACCTTAAGAATATTTTTGAAGATGGGGAATTGTCAGCAAAACGAACCGCGAAAAAAACTTTCGTAGTTCGCCAAGAGGGGAAGCGTCAGGTGCGACGCGAGATTACAATGTTTAATCTTGATGCGATTATTTCGGTTGGATATCGTGTGAACTCTAAAAAGGCGACGGATTTTCGTATTTGGTCGACGAATGTGCTCAAAAATTATATTACTAAAGGTGTAGCCGTAAATGAGGAGCGCCTTAAAAGTCTTGACTCGAAGAAATTGCGCGAAGTTGAAGGAATGATGGGGGTGGTGAGGCGCTTGGTGGCGCATCAGGCGCTCGATGCGGGTGAGGCGAATGGTGTACTTGAGGTGATTTCTCGCTATTCGACTAGTTTTGAAACTTTGAAAGAATACGATGAGGGGCATATTGATTTGTCTGGGATGAATATGGGTAAATCAAGGAAAAGTCGTGAGCTGACACCGGAATTTTGTTTTGATGTGATTGAAAATTTGCGTAAGAATGTACAGGGTGGGGAATTGTTTGGTAAACCGCGTGATAAGAGTTTTGCGGGCTCGCTCGCGGCGATTTATCAGAGCTATGATGGCAAAGATTTGTATGCTTCAATTTCGGAGAAGGCTGCAAATTTGCTTTATTTTGTAATTAAGGATCACCCGTTTTATGACGGAAATAAACGTATTGGTGCACTTTTATTTATTGTGTTTTTGACGATTAATGACCAACATTTAGCAAAGAATGGTGACACGAAGATTAGTGATAGAGCATTGACGGCCATTGCGCTTTTGATTGCAGAATCGAACCCGAATGAGAAGCCACTCATTATTGCGTTAGTAGTGAAATTGCTTGAAAGCTAATAATTTATCTCTGTTATTTTGACATAAGCGGAAAAGTGTGGTATAATAAGAAGAGGTTGCTTCTAGTTTAAAGAAGCTGGGCGAACATTTAAAATGCATCCAGAAAGGGGGAGTTTTATGGATGAAAAAGATATTAGAAACAATGGGCATCGTGGCATTAATGATATTTGTGTTGGTTCTAATGGTGCTCTCAACTCTGGTGATGGGGGTATTGTTGCTGATAGCAGCAATAATACTATCGATAACCTATCTCATTCGAAACCGAAAGAAGTAGCTGAATTTCCTCAATTTGATGAGGGAATGATGGCTTGGCCGTGTCGTAGCGCTAATGATACTGCTATTTTGGAAAAGAGATTGCCTGAAAGAATCAAACGATCTTTGGAAAGGCATAAGATTTCGCTTTATGACGCAATTTATTATGCTAGAACGAAGAAGTATAAGAAGTCTAGGCTTTCTAAAAAAGCATTCGAGGAACTCGTAGTGCTACTATATAGCATGAATTATTTCCGTCGAGATTTTAGGAGACAAGTTAGTTTTGCATATGCAAAACTAATGAGAGATGCCGGTATTCCGAATGATTACATTGTAGATGTATCTGAAATCACGGATAACGTAATGTATGAGACCTGTTCTATTCCTGGAGTAGACGAAATGAAAGCATTTGACCTTAGGATGGAGAATAGATTGAATTATCGATCGCAGTTTATTCTACGGAGGATTTATGGCCTGGATGGTGAGAGGTATTCTACATACGACGTAGCAGCTATCTATAATAAGATTGTGATGGAGGGCAAGAGTAAGGAGTACTTTGAGCATCGGAAGGATTTCTTGACGCGCATTAATGTTATTCGGGTAGAATATGCAGTAAAGTATGCGAAGGAAAGGTTAAGGGAAGAATGTGACGACAAGCATGAGTACATCGCTAAGCTTGCCAAGAGACTCTATGATGCCACTAAGATGCCTGAGGGAGGTGAGAAAAAAGAGTTCGATGATGCTCTGATCGAATCGCTTACGAGTGATATTCTCTTAACATCTAAAATGTTCTAATGTTTTAAAACCCAGCCGGTTGGCTGGGTTTTTGCTTTTTTTATTGATCTTTATCTCTGTTAATTTGACAAGAATACATATTTTAAGCATAATCGCTATTGACTTTTTTGGTAAAGTATGCTAACATAAGAATCAGTTAGAACATAAAACAAAAAATCTAACAAACAAAAAAGTATATTAACAATTAGGCAAAGCGAGGTAATTAATATACGAACTAATTACTTTAAATAGATAAATATGGCTATCTAAGAAAGTAATAAATATTAAAAACTTTAATAATAACTGGAATATACAGAAAGGAGCATCCAGAGAATAAAAATAAACACTAAAAAACAAAAAGAGAAAATATAAATGGATTATGAAACATATCAATATGAGTCAAACTACGACTCGAGCAAAAACCAAATGAACTCCATCGCAAAAGCAAAGATTATGCGGATGCGTGGTAAAAATGTACTCTCCAACATATAAGATTATGACGGCAGTACTTTCACTATTATAACGAGGTAAATATATAGACATAGAGAATAGAAATAGAAATTTTCAGTAATATCGAGATAATAACTTTTCGAAATCAAAATACTAAACATTAACAAATAGAAAGGAAATTACCAATGTAAGGTAAACTTTAATAAATCATTATTTGATCCGTTGATCAGATAAACAAAGACGTGCGAATCTTGTCCAAAGCCGTACGCAACCACACAATATTAAACAAAAATCGAAAGGATTTGCTTATAAGATAGACACCCATAAAAAGGGATTTACCATAAATTACACAAAAAACCGAACAATTTGTTCGGTTTTTTGATGGTTTAAAATTTGCGAATTGAATAAGTTTTTTATGCTAGAAAACCCAGAAAAATGTCTTAAAAAAGTTGTTCTTTTTATTGTTCTTATGCTAAAATATTTAGTAAATAGGTCATATTTATAAAAAATAGAAAGGTCATTTTTGACATGGGAGATTCAAATATCAATGACACAGCTAATGCTGTGCTTACCGAACAGGAAATCGATGAAGCCATTAAAGGCATGTCGAATGAAGAGCTTTATTGCGTTTTTGCAGTGAACTTACTCGCAGAGAGAGGATATACAAACGTTAACAACCCTGAAGGGGAAAAGCTGATTGCGGAGCTTGTTCCTCGTATTGAGGCTTTTGTAACTCAGGAATTATTCTTTGCTCTCCCAGATAAACAGCTAAAAGAACTCGAAGGTCTTATGAATCTTGAGGTGGCTTCGCCAGAAGAAATTCAAAGACTTTACAAAGAGGCTGGCATCGATATGGACGAGGTCGTATCAAAGGCGTTGGATGATTTTCGCGATATGTATCTTGGAAACGAAAAACAAAGTGAGGGAGGCGAAGAATAAAAATGGCCAATGGGAATATGCCCTCAGGAGGCTCAGGCCCGAATGGTGCGCCAAATGATGCTTCTTTGCAGAAGTTGAGGAATTCTCGAGAGTATTTGCGTGCTAAGGAAAAAATGTTAAAGAAGCTTGGCGGCAAGACTTTGGAAGTAGTGCGTGCTGAGATCTCCAAGAAGGACATCAAGAAGGAAGCGGAAGGCGTTGCGATCGATGAGACTGAGAAATGGGAAGAAACCAACTCCAAAATGCGCGCAAAACAGCGCGAAGACAAATTGACTGAAAAAGTTTTAAGTAAATATGACGAGACAAAGCTTAATGCAATGTCTGATGACGAAAAACAAAAACTGGTTGAAGATTACAAAGAGAAACATAATGGTCTCCTATCTAAGTTTGGTAATGCTTTAAAGAATATCCCGGTTGCACTTTACGACAATGTGCGCCGTAGTGTAATGCTAAGCGGCCTCAAAAAACAGGCCGTGAGTGCGATTGAGAAGACTGGTCGTCTTGAGGCCGGTAAGCTTGCCGCTAAGAATTATCGCGAACTTCAAGGCTCAAAAACAACGGTCCTCGAAGATGATGGAATTACTGTGGCGACTGATGAAGCTGGTAATGAAATTACCCGAAAACGTACGAAAAAAGAAAATGCAAAAGAAGCTTTGCGCCTTACTGAAGTTGAGCTATCCGGTCTCGAAAAAGATGAGAATCGTTTTTTGGATCGCGTTAGGAGTAAGGCAACTAGTGATGGCAATGATGAATTTGCAAACGATACTAAAGTAACAATTGAGAAGAATGACTACAAGAATGTAGAACAAGATAGCGAGAGGGGAAGTATCAAAGAAGCTTATGCCGAATATATGTATGCCGTTGCTACGGCTTCTAGTAAAAAAGGCGGTGATAGTGCAGCTGTAAAAAAGGCCAAGAAAGCCTTTAAAGAAAAGTTTGGGAACATTGAGTTTGATCAAAAAGATGGCATTAGCTACGATAATAGCGATGAACTTTTGGATACGATCAAACGAGACTATAGGGGTGTTTTCGATAAAGATATTTCTGGAAATAAGGCAAAGAAGGCAAGAGAACAGGCTGCTCGCGATGCGATTGACGAATATCTTGAAAATAACTTGAAGATAATGAGTGGCCGAATTAAGACTGGTCTCGATATTAAGAATTCGGCCGAGAAGAATGCTGATAAGGCCGTTTTGAAATATGGCGCCATAATTGGTGGTGCAGTTTCGCTTGGCGGTATGATGCTGAAGGCTACTTCGAGAAGTAAAATCGTGAAAGCTTTTGATACTGCTGCTGGCGCGATGGGTATTAAGATGTTGATTGCGGGTACGCTTGGTGCGGTTGCCGGTGCAGTTAAGAAGAATCAGGGGCAGAAATATGAAGAGATGCGCCAGGCAATTGGTGCTGAAGCACAAGAAGAAGGTGATGTTAATCATTATAGGAAGATTTCTGTTGATGAGACTATTAAGCAACTTAAAGATGCAGAGAATGCCTTGAGGGCAGGCAAGGATATTGAAGAAAACTCTAGCTTAATTGCGAATACGATTGGTGATTTAAGAGCAAGAATTAAGATTCAGGAAAAAGATAAAGTTGCTCTTATGAGTTATGCGGGGCGCGATTCTATCGAAAAACAGAAGTATGAGTTGCTCCAAGAGATGTCCAATGCAAAGTATGCAATTGCTGAGATGAGGGCTAAACAAAACAATACGGATAGCCTAAATGAATTTGAAAAAGCCGATGAAATCATTAAGCTTGCGACAGAAGAGGCAAGCGAAAGATTATTGAAGGAAAAAGCCGCCGTCAATAAGGTAAAGCACGCCGAACGTAGGCATGCCGCTTGGAAGGGTGCTGTAACTGCTGCTACTGTTGCTGGTGTGATTACTTTTGCATCCGATCTTGCTTTCAAGGGTGGAACAATTCTTTCGGAAATGAAACAAGGTGCCAAGTGGGGTTTGGGTGAGATTAAAAAGGTGCTCTTTGGTTCAAGTGCGGAAGCGATAGCCGATGACGCCGTTAATGGAATCGTTGGTACGGAGGCTGCTGCCGTGGTCGCTGGTACAACTGCAAAAGTTGCTGAGACTATGGATAATCGCGGTGGTATTAACTTGCCAAAAATTACTGAAGAAGATTTACCGAATTTTGAGAATAAAAACATCATTGACTACAAACCTGGTGCCGCAGTGATTATTGAAGATGATCCTCAGGGTGGTGTAGCGATTGGCTTCGATAATAATGGCAACGGTGTAATCGATGACGGTGAATTCTTGAGGGGTGAAGGCGTAGAACGTGGTATTAACCTTACTTCTAATACGGAATATGAATCTATCCGTGATGAGCTTAAAGAAAACTATAATCTCGATTTGCAACGCGAAGCGATTGACTCCACTAAGTATGACCAAATTGCGGTCAATAATTATTTGGAAAGTGTTGATAATACCGTAGATGTTAAGGGTGCGGTGCTTGATACTGATTCCTACAATGTATCTTTGGGCGTGCCAGAGGCTGATTATGATGTCGATGGTATGATGCAATATACTGTAGACGTAGAAGGGGATTATCCAGATGGCACGAAACTCTTTATTGATCTTGACGGTAGCGGAAATGGAAAAGTACTTGAGTTCTCGATTGAGAATGGCAAGGCCGTAATTCCTGCCGACGTAGTTGACACAAGCGAAGTGGGTAATAATGGTGTGGCAAACTTCTTTGGTCGTGCCACTGTGGGTCGTATGGAAGGTGGAAAGATTGTTTCTTATGTGAATGTAATTAATGGCACTCCACTTGGCGCGACTGATTCGATGACTGCTGCTGTAACTGAGTCTGGTTATGCCTTTACCGTACTTGATGAGCAGGGCGAAACGCTGAGCTCGTTCGCGGTTAATACTCAGGGTAAATCGATTAGTAATCTTTCTGAAATCTTTAATGGTATTGGTGTGGGTGAATCTGGTCGCTTGCCGGCAGGATTCTCCGCGGTAGAGGGAATTGAGGATCGTGGCACGCTTGCTAGTGGCGAAAAATTGCCAGATGTTGGCGATTATCATGGCGGCTACAATGCGCAATATGATTCATCGACAAATTATCCATTCAAGAACAATAACCACTCGCTTGTCGGTACACCAATGACTTGGGACGCCGATGGTGATGGCGTAATGAATGGCGCTGAAGAAGCATCTTATATCAAACAAATGTTTGTACGTACTGCTACGAACCCATATGTACTTGGTCAAAACGCCTCGAACTATGGCTTGCTTGAGCCGGATGCGTTGGCTAAGAATTTATTCGACGGTGATGCTAATGCGATGACTGAGACGCTCAAGGCATGGGGCGTGTCTGATGGCATGATTGATTCTGAAAAAGAATTGCAGGCCTTCCTCGATCATTTGAAGATGGGTGAGAATTCTGATTATTACGATAAACTCGTTAACTCTACCATTTCCGAAATGCAAGACCAGCTTGCTGGCGGTGGATTTGAACAGGAAACTCTTACAGATCGTATTTCTACTTATATCAATAAGGATGGTTCGATTGATACGAAAGGCAATGGTAGTCTACGCACGGTACTTTATCCTTATAAGACTGGCCCAGATGGTGAGAAGATTTATGTCGGTAATAAAGGTTGGTGGGTACGTAAGTACTATGGTGAAGAAGGCGGCAAGGTTGGTGATTTGCCACTTTGTGAGCAGAAGGCTGTCGTAATTGAGGAAGAGGACATTGTAACTACTACCCCAGAACGTATTATCACTACAACAACTCCGGAACGTATTATCACAACTACAACACCTGAACGTATCGTTACGACTACGACTCCAGAACGTATTGTCACGACTACAACTCCAGAACGTATTGTCACGACTACGACTCCAGAACGTATTATTACCACGACGACGCCTGAACGTATCGTTACGACTACTACCCCAGAGCGTATCGTTACGACTACGACTCCAGAACGTATCGTTACAACTACTACCCCAGAGCGTATCGTTACAACTACAACCCCAGAACGTATCATTACGACTACTACCCCAGAGCGTATTATCACTACAACAACTCCGGAACGTATTATTACCACGACGACGCCTGAGCGTATTATTACGACTACAACTCCGGAACGTATCATTACTACTACGACTCCGGAACGTATCATTACGACTACTACCCCAGAGCGTATTATCACTACAACAACTCCGGAACGTATTATCACGACTACAACACTTGAACGTACTGGCAAGGATGTTGAACGTCGCGCCGAAATAGATAAGGAGCTCAATGAGGAGATTGCGAAGGATGTTAACACTGAAGGAATCGAATTCGGTGAAGCTGAAGAGGTGAATACTGAGAATCTCACTGAGGCAACGCCAGATACATCAACCTATGGCACGACGGCCGATACTGTTGAACATGACAATAGCTTGCTCTATGGCGATGACACTGGTGACGGTTCAACTGATTTTGGTACAACTGGTTCTGGCGATGGAACGGATTTGAGCGGTACATCTACTGAGACTCCTGGACCAACCAATATTGAGGGCACTTTGGAGCCAGAGCATGATTATTCGGATAATCTTGGTGGTGCTAACTTCGATGAAGGATCTGCGGAAGAATTGGTGCCTGAAGATGTGGATGCACAGAAGGCTGCTAATGCCGCTGCTGCCGCAACGGAGCCTGGTGAAACAATTACGACTATGGATGACCTAGATGATGATTTCTGGTCACAGTTCGGATTATAAAAGGAGATAAAAAGGAGAGAATATGTTAAAAAGCAAACGAAAAACTAGATCAATAATAACTTGTTTATCAGTGTCGCTTTTATCATTGACATCGGTAGGGTTGGCATCGGCTTGGGGCCCAGAACGCGATACGTACAAGATGGCGGAGCCGGCAACCCATGCGGTTTTTAACTCAATTACCGACAATAACGATTTGCCGGCCGATGGTGTAGAGTTTGATGAAAACGGGAATGCAATCAACAATGTCTATAGTATTGGTGATGAGCGAAACTTCGTGCGTATTGGTGAGATTGTTCATGATGGAACTACGAAGCTCGTAGATAATATTGAGATTAAACCAGGTAAGGATTATCTTGTTTACATTTATTATCACAACGATGCGGATTCGATCTACAATAATCCAAATAATAACCCAGAACACACCCGTGATGGTATCGCATTAAACACTAGAATGTCTTCTTCATTTACTAAATGGTTGACTCCTGGAATGAATGGTGAGGTTAAGGCGACAATTTCTTACACTTACGGAAACCTTACAGACAGATTAAGTGTTTGGGATGAAGCTAAGATCACTACTAACGCCGAGAAGGTTGCACTAGAATATGTCGCTGGTTCTGCAAAAATGCATAATACCGGAGCGACTAATGGAGATGTGCTTGCAGATGAGTATGTCTCTGAGACTGACGGTAATACTTATGGCTTCTTTACTGAAAATGGAACTGGATTTGGTTGGAATAAGGACACAACTACTGGCGCATACTTTGTTCCAGGCTGTGTAGAATATCATGGTGTTGTAACTTACGTTTTGCGCGCTACAGAGTTGAGTGGTTCAGTAGAGAAAACGGTTTCAAAGGACGCAACAACATTTACGGATAAGGCTTCAATTCTTCCTGGCGATACAGTAACCTTTAAGCTTGTAGTTAAGAATACCGGCGATAGGGAATTGACCAATGCGGTTTTGTATGATCAGTTACCGGAAGGCTTAACACTTAAGAGCGGAAGTGTCAAATTAACTATCAATGATGTTGTAAATACTGAGATAATAACCGATGACTTAGCGGTAAAGAATAAAGGGGTTAGACTTGGTACGATTGGTACTGGTCAGACGATTATTATTACCTATGAAGCTACTGCTGGAACGGATTTTGATTGTACCGGAAAGACGGTAGAAAACCTTGCAAAGTTTGTTTACGATAGTAATGTATCTACTGGTGATCTTAAAACGGATAAGGCTAGCGTGGCAATTAGGAAAGAAGGCGAAGAATGTAAGCTTCCAGATACTGGCTCCACGACGAATAATGCTGTAATTATACTTGGTGCGATTAGTGCTGGTATCTTGTGTGGAGCTTGTATTTATACTATTGCACGCCGTTCAATTAAGAGGTAAAAATGGCTGATTCGGATGATAGACTGAGCGTGGTAATTGCCTTTCGTCAGGAGGGTGACGAAGTGGCGCGCACAGTTGAATCAATCCGTAAAACATCTACTCCAGGTAAAGTAGATATTATTCTCGTGAATGATAACGGCGAAGATGACTATGATTATGAAAAAGTCGCTGATTCATTCGGATGTCGCTATATAAAGCTTTATAAGTCGCTAGGGCCATCTGGAGCTAGATGCGTGGGGGTGAGAGCGGCCGATACGGAAAACGTCGTGATTATGGATGGCCATATGAGATTTTATGATGACCATTGGAACAAAAGAGTATGTGACTATTTGAAAGGTAATCAAAATGCGATTTTCTGTTCTGGTACGACTAGCGTAGCTGAGGGACTTAATGACAGTAAGAAAAATGATTTTGGTGCATATATAGTGTTAGAAGGTGCTCCTGGAGAGGAATATTGTCCGAAGTGGTCACCAGAAAACCTTTATATTGACCAGGATAATAGGGAATTATCACGGGTGCCGTGTGTATTGGGTGCGTTTTATGCCTTTACCAAGAACCACTGGAAGAATATTGGTGGGCTGGATGGGTTGTCTGGATATGGTTTTGATGAGCCTTATATGTCACTTAAAACTTGGCTATTCGGTGGCGAATGTTATGTGATCAAGGATTTTTACGTTGGTCATTTATACCGTCAAAAGTCGACTGCGGGGTCATTATCGGTGGATTTTTATGCAAACCAGCTTTTTATGGTAGATGCTTTTGAGGAAGACTTTGAACGACGTATGCAGGATTTAAAAAATATCAAAGAAATAGCTGGCGTAGAAATGTATTTGAGGGCTAAGAATAGATATCGTAATAGGCATGCCAAAGTGACGCCAATGATAGATTATATTAAGAAGAAGAGAAATACCGAGGCAGAACAAAGGTTCCTTGAGATAAATAATCTTATGAAAAATGGCTTTGTGGGGCGTTAGAGTTTTTTACTCTTCACAAAACCCCTAAAATATGATAAAATGTCTAAAGTTAATTAATTTTTAAGGATTAATATGAAGAAAGCAGTTATCCTCGTCGGCGGGAAACAATATCTTGTCGAAGAGAAAGAGACCCTACGGGTGGACCTCCTCCCGGAAGGCACTAAAGAGCTCGAGACCGACGCTTTGCTTCTTATCGATGGCGAGACGACTACTGTCGGCACCCCAACCGTTAAGGGCGTAAAGGTTTCAGCTAAAGTCGTGGAACCTAAGGTTGCTGGCGACAAGGTCCGCGTGATCCGTTATCACTCAAAGAAACGTGTTCACACTGAGACTGGTCATCGTCAGAAATATACCGAAATCCAGATTACAAAAATTGCATAAAAAATTTGAACAGGCCCTTCGGGGTCTGTTTTTTGTTGTAATAGTTGACGGTTTTTTATTCTTATGCTAATCTGTAATTAGAAAGGTCATAAATAAAAACGAAATACTATGGTTGATAACGTCCAGAAGGGTGGAGTTCCTGGTGGCGATGCCGTGTCTACTAGAGGAGAAGGCAAGGTAGAAAACAAAAATATTTTTAAGAAAACAGCACAAAGGATTGGTGCGCTTGCTTTGATTTGCGCTACGTCTATGTCGATACTTGTCGGCTGTGGCGACAAAGAGGACAATGCTCCTAAAGAGACGCCTACAGAGGCTGCTCAACCGGAGGATGCTAACAAACCGGCCGAGGTTAAGCAAGAAGAGCAACGCCAGACAATTTATGATAAGCTAGGTGAATATCAGGATCGAGAATTTAATGATGAAAGTTCTGAAAGTAATTACGACGATCAAGATAATTACGACTACGAAAACGCCATGGATTCCAATGAGGTTAAAGATAAGGTCTGTATCGGTGTAACTAATAATGGTATCAAGTTTGATTTGACTCTTACACGTGATCGTACTCAGAAGACACTCGAGAATCATCCTGGGTATAAGATTTTGCCATTTGGTGGCGATTTTTCTGAGTTTGCTAAGAATAATGACGCTGATGGATTTAAAGATGCGCTCCTCAGCGTGATGGATGATCAACCACACGTGCTTGCAACAAATGCGGCCTTCTTGCTTTCAGAACAAGAGAAGCTTGACCTTGGATTCGGCAAGGGAATTGATGAACCGCATGAAATGTATGACCAACTCTTAACCGTACAGGACGGCGGCGAATTCCAAAAGGCGGTACTTGATAAAGTTGCTGAGATTTTGGACGATTCAAAGATTTCGTTCGGTAAATTTGATGGTAATTGTGATTCTTATGGTGTTATGTTTGACAATAAGGACGGTGATGTGGTTCCTGATAATATTTCGATCGGAAAAGTACATCACACTGGTGATAGCTTTATCATTGCGAAGGTATTAAGAGAGGATGGTACTTCAATTTATATTAAGCTAAACTGTGGTGCGCAACCGATAGGTACATATGGTAAGGTTACTCCTACTCCAATTGTAACTGAAAAAGTAACCCCAACTCCAACGACTATTGAGAAGGTGACCCCAACCCCAACCAACACTCCAACTCCAACGGATAAGATTACTTCTACTCCAACGCCGACTGAGAAGGTGACCCCAACCCCAACCAATACCCCAACTCCAACAGAGATTGTGACCCCAACCCCAACCAATACCCCAACTCCAACGGAGATTGTGACCCCAACCCCAACTAATACTCCAACTCCAACGGAGATTGTGACCCCAACCCCAACTAATACCCCAACTCCAACCCTAAAACCAAAGGACCCAGAACATCGACAAGAGGTTGATAAAGGCATCCAAGAAGGCATTAAAGAAGAATATGGTCTTGGCGGAGAGGTTACAATTGATCCTGAGGGTTCTGATGCGGATAAGGAAGATCCTACCAAGAAGCCAGATGGCTCTAAATATGACGGAACAACTTTCACTCCAACCCAGCCTCCTGAGTGGCAAGCAACTCCTACTCCAACGCAGGCTCCAACTGAGGCCCCAACTCAAGCTCCAACTCCGGCGCCAACTGAGGCTCCAACTCAGGCCCCAGATCCGACAAAAGAGCCAACTCCTGCTCCAACTGCCATTCCGGTAACTCCAACAGGAGACAATGATTTTAGTCAATCTTTGCCACCATCTTCAACGCCAGAGCCGACTAAGGCTCCGGCTGCTACTGAAGCTCCTGCTTCTCCGGCACCAACGAAGATTCCGGATAATTATGATGCGCAAAAGAAGGCTAATGAAGAACAAGGTGGGGCAAATGACGGTGAAGGTATAAAGACCAGTCCTGACGAGCTTACCGATGATGATTTAGAAGGATTTAACTTTTAAGGGTGAAGGAAGAAAGGAAGAACTATGAAAAAAATTACTAACAAAAATGCAGCACTAAGTATTGTTGGTGCAGCAGTTGCGACAACTCTCTTTTCCACCTCCGCGATGGCATGGGGACCACAACGTGATCTCTATACGATGGATAACCCAGCAGATCATCCAACATTTAACTCTATTACCGATAATAATGCATATGCCAGTGCGGATGGTCTTGATACCTTTGCGATTGGTGATGAACGTCAATTCGTGAAGATTGGCGAAATCACGGCTGATGGCACAGTACTTAAGGATGAAGTTACCGTAAAACCGGGTAGTCAGTATCTCGTGATGGTGTATTTCCATAACGACGCTTCTAGTAGTCTTAATAAGAGTAAAGTAGGTCTTGCACTTAATACTAAGATGTCCTCCGCTTTTGATAAGGTTATTAAGCCGGGCGAACGCGGTGAGGTATCAGCAACGATTACTTCTTCCACAACTACTCCAGCTGCTGTTTGGGATGAAGCCTACATGAATAGCGATGAACGCGTGATGATGCGTTATGTAGTAGGTTCTGCAAAGATTTTCAACAACAATTATGCAACTAACAAGCAGGTGCTATCGGATGAATTATTTACCGAAGAGGGAACCATACTTGGTCTTACTGGCTGGAATGGTATCATTCCTGGTTGTGAAGAATATCACGGTGTAGTTACTTATGTACTTCAGGCAGAAAAACTTGAAGGTACCGTGGAAAAAGAAGTGTCTGTAAATGGCGGTGAGTATGGTGAAAGCATTGAGATTAAGAATGGCGATACAGTTGATTATAAGATTACAATTAGGAATACTGGTGATTTACCACTTCAATACGTTAATCTCAAGGATAAGTTGCCAGACGGCATGGAACTAGTTCCAGGTAGTGTGACTTTTGCTGCACTTAACTCTGATTCTCCGGAGGGCTTGCCGGATTGGAACGAGGCCGGTTATAACTTTGAGACGATCGGTGTTAATAATGGTGTAATAATCCGCTACAAGGCTACCGCAACGTTATACTATCCTCAAGGTTTACCTTCCGATGAATGTCGTCATGAATATGTTGATGATCTTGAAAATACCGCAACGCTTACTTATGGTAGCGATGTCCCAGAGGGTGATCTTCGCACTGATACCGCTACTGTTACCGTTAAGTATTTGATGGATCTCTGTAAGGATCCAGAGCCGGAGAAAACTTGCGAAACTAATCCAGAAATGGCTGAGTGCCAAAAACCAAAGCCGGAGAAGAACTGTAAGACTAATCCAGAAATGGCTGAGTGCCAAAAGCTTCCAAACACTGGCCCAGTAGAGATTACTGTTGCTATCGTAATCGTACTTGGTATCATCGGTGCATTCTTCTACTTCTATCGCACTAAGAAGATGCTCAAAAATGTAAGTGGCAGCATAGCTGGTCCAATGAATAACGATCAAGATTCAAAGAAAGATGACAAATAATCTGTAAAAATTGAATAAAAAAGTTGTTCAATAAAAAAGCGGACATAATTATGCCCGCTTTTTTGGGTTGTCGCTACATAAAAAACGATAAGTGTGATATGATATAAACAGTATGAGTGCGAAGGTAATATGTGTGACAAATCAGAAAGGTGGTGTAGGTAAGACTACCACCGCTGTTAATCTTGCATATTATCTTTCTAAAGATAAGTTTCGTGTACTTCTGATTGATTTTGATCCACAGGGAAATGCCACGTCTGGTCTTGGTGTAGATAAAAATGATACTGAGGCTCTTGGAGCTACGATGACAGAAGTAATTGTGGGCGCAGCTGTGATGCCTTCGATTATTCGTTCTACCAAATACAAGAATTTCGATCTTGCTCCTACCACTCCTGAGCTCGCCAATGCTGAGGTGGAAATTGCCTCAATGCAGCGTAAGTTTGTACGTTTGCGTGATGCTGTTGAAAGTGTAAAAGATACCTATGATTACATTATTATCGATTCGCCACCATCTCTGTCGCTCTTGACGGTGAATGGCATGATTGCTTCAGATTATCTATTGCTTCCAGTCCAGACTGAGTTTTATGCTCTTGAAGGCGTTGCACAGTTACTTGAGTCGATGAAGCTCGTAATGAAACAAGCCAATCCAAAGCTAAAGCTACTTGGTGTACTCGCTACGATGTATGATAAGCGTACTTCTTTGTCTTTGCAGGTACTTGAGGAAATTAAGAAGTATTTCAAGACTTTGGTGTTTAATACGACTATTCCGCGCAACGTACGCGTAGCAGAGGCGCCAAGTCATGGCGTGCCGGTAGGCGCATATGATAAGTTTTCGAAGGGCGCAAAAGCCTATCATGATTTTGCAAAAGAAGTAGAGAAGAGAACTAACCCGAGTTCCGGAAGGAAGGCGAAATGAGCTTAGGAAAAGGTCTTGGTAGAGGTTTTGAGAGTTTAATTCCTACTGATCTTGTTGATGATCAGTTTGACCCTACGGCGGTTGAGGATAAGAAGGAAAGCGAACTCAAGCAAATCCCTATTGAAGATATTATTCGCGATGAGGACCAGCCTAGGAAAGAGTTTACTACTGAGTCGCTTGAAGAATTAGCTTCTTCCATTAAGGAACATGGCGTATTAAACCCAATTATCGTTACCAAAGATGATGGTAAATATAAGATTGTAGCTGGTGAGCGTAGGTGGCGTGCATCCAAGCTGGCCGGTCTTACTACGGTACCAGCAATTGTGCGTACGCTTGATGCACAGAACCGTCTCGAGATTTCTATTATCGAGAATGCTGTGCGCGATGATCTAAATGCAATTGAGCTCGCTACGGCTTACGCTAAACTCAAGACTCAGTTTAACTTATCTTCGAAAGATATTGCGGCTCGTATCGGTAAGAGCGAAGCAGCTGTGATTAATACGATGAGGCTCCTCAATCTTCCAGAGGCAGCCAAGCAAGTCATGGTGAAGGAAAAGTTACCAGAAGGCGTAATGAGACCTCTCATTACGGCGGAGCCGGAACTTGTAGAGAAGGTTTTGCCAAAGATTGTAGATGAAGGCTGGACAGCTCGCAAGGTAGAAAAGTTTGTTTCCGAGAATAAGAAGAAGAGTTCTACTGCGTTAGTAAAACGTGATGATTATCGCAAAGAAGAAGAGGTTCTAGAGGGGAAATTTAGTGGAACGGTGAAGATTCAGGGAAGAAGCCTCACTTTCAAGTGTAAGACGGAACAAGAATTAAAAAATTTGATCAAAAAATTAGCAGCATAATAAAAATCCATCTTCGAGATGGATTTTTTGATTTTGGGCGCTTATAATTAAGGAAAGGAATAATATGGAAAAGGCAAAAGAATCACCACGTATCCAGAAAGCAATTGAAGTAGCCACTAAGGCTCACGAGGGGCAATTCAGAAAAACTGGTGAGCCTTATATTATTCACCCTTTGGCCGTAAAGAAGATTCTCGAAGAGTGGGGAATGGATGAAGACACGATTATTGCAGGGATTTTGCACGATACAGTAGAGGATACTGGATTAACGCTTGATGATATTAGGAAAGAGTTTGGTGAGACGGTAGCATTTCTCGTGGATGGCGTAACCAAGCTCTCAACGGCGCGTAATGGTATGCGTGATATTGATACTTATCTCCCAGAGACGAAGAACAATTTCTTGCGTCTGATGATTGCGCTTGGCGATGATATTAGGGTACTAATTATTAAGCTTGCAGATAGATTGCATAACCTGAGGACCCTGTCGGCATTGCCACCAGATAAGCAGAAAAAAATTGCTAAGGAAACCCTTGAGGTGTTTGCGCCACTTGCGGACAGGCTTAATATGGGTCTTCTGCGCGTGGAACTAGCTGATCTTGCTTTTAAGTATGTAGATCCAAAGCGATATGATTATCTTAAAGATTTGATTGAGAAATATAACAAGTCTGCTAGCCGTAGCCTCAAGAAGATTGAAGAAGAAATCTCTGCAGCGATGAAGAAGGAAAAGATTCAGTTTGAGCTCTCTGGCCGTGTGAAGTCGATTTATTCGCTACACAAGAAGATGGCGAAGCATGATCAGAATATTAATGAGATTTATGATCTAGTGGCACTGCGTATTATCGTAGAGGATGTGACGACGTGTTATCTGGTGCTAGGGCTCATTCATTCGCTTTATACGCCAATGGAAGGCCGCATTAAGGATTATATTGCGATGCCAAAGCAGAATGGCTATCAGTCTATTCATACAACGGTAATCACGTCGGATAAGCGCGTGGTGGAGTTTCAGATTCGTACTAAGGAAATGCACGAATATGCTGAGCGTGGTCTTGCGGCGAGCTTCTATTACAATGAACAAAAGCTGACGGAAAATTACAAAGCAGGGAAGATTGAACATTTGCCGACGAATTTGTTATGGATTACGGAGTTGCAAATGGCGGCTGCAAAGTTGCGCGAGGGAAAGAAAGTAGATTTATCCAAGTTGAAACTAAATTTGTTCGCGGATAAAATTTTTGTATACACTCCAAAAGGCGATATTGTGGACTTGCCAAAAGGTGCTTTGCCGCTCGATTTTGCTTATAGGCTCCATTCAGAGATTGGTGATCACGTGGTAGGCGTGAAGATTAACGGCAAGATGTCCAATCTTAACCGCAGGCTTGAACAGGGGGATATTGTAGAAATTCTAACTTCCAAAAATCAGACGCCAAAGAGCTCTTGGCTGAGTAAAATCTTTACGTCACATGCTCGTGCTAAGCTGATGAGGCGCCTCAATGAAGAAGAACGTAGTGAGGCAGCAGAGAAGAAGCCTGAGAAAAAGAAGAAAAAGAAATAATTGTTTTTGCGAAAATAATGTGCCATAGGTATTGCATTTATGCTTATTCTGTGCCATAATGGGAGTATACGTATTGGTCATACGAAATAAAAACAACAAACAAACAAAAAAGGTCACAGAGGATAGATTATGCTATCGTCAAAAAATATAATTAAAACAGCTTTGCTGAGTGTGGTTGCGGCAGTTTTGGTGCCGTTTTTTGCGCACGCAGCATCTTATACTACATCAAACCCGCTTTATTTGAGCGCTTATCTTGCTGGGGGTGGGGAAATAACTCTAACGGATAATGTTTCCGTGACCGTTGATGATATGTTTGTGTTTGAAGATTCGGTGATCGATCTTAATGGCTTTACGCTTGACCTTAATAATAATGTTTTAGTTTCGCGCGCAAAGTTGACTATTAAAGATACGTCAGCGACTCAGACCGGTAAAATTACTTGTGGTGGGGGTAATTATTGTATTCAAGTCGGTGGTTCTAATAATCGTGGTGAACTATATTTTGAATCGGGTGCAGTTGAAACTACTACATCTGAGTATGCTGCGATTTATAACCTTGGCTATATGGAAATGACTGGCGGTACGGTTCGTACCAATGAGGTTGGTGTTTATACGTCTGGTAACGAGATTGATGATTTTGATTCAACCTTTATTATGCGCGATGGCTTGATCCAAACACTCGATAGTGGTACTGCGGTAGTGGTGAAGAACGGTGGCAGTAAGCATTTTGAAATGTATGGCGGTAAGATCGATTCTACTTCGTTTGTGGGCACTAATAATGGTGCGGTTGGTGTTGGCATTTATGAGGGTGCTACGGCGCATTTTTATAATGGTGAAATTGAGTCATTTTCTTTTGCAATCTTCACTAATGGTAGCTCATCTGATGGGGCAGAGATTACTATCGATGATGGTACTTACAAAATCAATCATCCGAAGGCTCCAGTAATCTATATTCCGCATCGCTATGGCAAAACTATTATTAATGGTGGTACCTTCGAAGGTCCAACAGGCATCGAGATTCGTGCTGGTGATTTGACTATTAATGGCGGTACTTTTAAGGGTGGTACGGATGAATATGAAGTTGTATTAAATAATAGTGGCTCTACGACCATCGGTGCAGCTGTTTCGATTGCGCAACACAATACTAGGGAACCAATCAATGTTACGATTAATGGTGGTGAGTTTGAGGCTTATATGCCACTAAGTTTTACGAACCCACAAAATAACAGCCAGGAAGATTTGGATAAGATTACAATTACAGTAACTGGTGGTGAGTTTGTTACCGATCAGCCAGATGTGGTAACTGTGCCTGAAAATGTAGTTGCAAAAGTAATTACCGGTGGTGTTTTTGCAAATAGTGTTACTGAAAATGTGGCTGATGGCTATGGTGAGGTTCCACTTGGGGGAACAGCTGTAGAAGTTACGAAGATTTATAATATTAATATTTACGATGAGAGTATTGATCATATTACCATCAAAGATAATGCTACGAGTGCGCCGTATAAGTCGACTGTAGAGTTCACGGTGGTTGATAATCCTGATTATGCTGAGATCGTTGAATTAATTGATGAAAATAGCAATATTACTAGAGTAAATGGTAGCTCTTTCGTGATGCCAGAGGGCGACGTAACGCTTCGCGTGCGCTATGTTGAGGCTGGTATACGCAGAGTGATCTTTAAGATTATGAATGGTACCTGGGAAGATGGTACCACTGAAGATATTATCTTAGAATTAGTTGCGGAAAATGGTGTAGCAATTCTTCGCGAGGCAGATTTTCCAGTGGGCATGATTGTGAATGAAGGCTTTACTGGTGGTGCTTGGAGTGCTTATGTAAACGGGGAACGAGAAACCACTGAAGATTTAACCTTTACTTATGAATACTCTGAAGAGGAAATTGTAGTACCCGATACTAATACTGACAATAATAATGGCAGCATCGAAGGTGATACTGAGGAAGATGACGTAAATATCCCTAATACTGGTGCAAATGCAATTGATGATAAGATGGGTAGAACTGGTAGCATTGCTGGTGTAGTGGTACTACTTGCTGGTCTAGTCGTAATGATTGGTGGATTGGTACATGTAGGTAGAAATATCATTGTTGGTGAAGGTGAAGAATAGAATGAGTGAGGTTGACAAGGCTAAAAAAGTTGAAGCCGCAGTCATCAAGTTGCTTGGCGGTGAAAAGTCTGGGCACGACTATGAGCATATAAATAGAGTAGTGAAGCTTGCTTTGAGGTTTGCCAGATCTGAAAAAGAAAATGGTGATAATGTGAATGTGGAAGTGGTAGTTTTAACTGCGCTTCTACATGATGTTGATGATTATAAGATTTTTGGGCAGGAAAGTGCCGATAAACTTTTGAACGCACGCAAAATCATGACTGACGCTGGTATTGATGAAATGGTACAGGAGTGGGTTTGCTCGAATATACATGAGATCGGATATAGAAAAAGACTTAAAGGTATTTCGCCAGTAAGTCTAGAAGGGATGATTGTGTCAGATGCAGATATGTGTGATGCGATGGGCACACCTGGAATTCTACGTACGCACGCTTATTGTATTGATAGGGGATATAAGTTCTTCAATAAAGATGTTTTGCCTGCGGATGAGGTTAATAGTGAAACGTATTCTTCGGAAGATGATTCGCATGGTGTGACGCATTTCTTTGAGAAACTTTTGAGGCTAAAAGGATACATGTTAACACGCTCCGGCAGAGAAGAGGCTGCCAAACGTCATAAGATTATGGTGGATTTTCTTGAAAATTTGTTTAGGGAAAATGATGCGACGGAGTGGATGAAACTTCTCGAAAAATATAGGTAAAAAAATGGAGCCGATGGCAGGGATCGAACCTGTGACCTGCTCGTTACGAATGAGCTGCTCTACCAACTGAGCTACATCGGCACTGGCACTATTATAGCACATGTTATATAATAGAAAAAAGGAGAAAAATGTCTGACGAGGTGGAAATGATAAAGCGCCCGGCTGACTCTGACGAAGAGGCGATAGAAGGGGAAACTATCGGCAAAGAACAGAGTAAGGGTCATGATAAGAAAGGTGACAAAAACGCTGGCAAGGCGATCAAAAAGAGTGCCTGGATGGCTTTTGCTGAGTCGCTAGCTTTAGTGATTTTAGGAATTATGCTTATAGCGTGGCCAGTGGTAGTAATGAGAGTGATTTCTTATACGCTTGGTGCATTTTTGGCGATCAAGGGTAGTTATAAGATTATGAACTACTACATGAGTAATGGTCATAAGAATTATTTTAATAACGATTTGCTCTGGGGAATCATCTCTGTACTTGCTGGTATTACAGTGATTGTACTTGGAGAAGATATTTTGGGTGCATTTAGAATTGTGGCTGGTATCTGGATTATCTATGAAGCATTGGTACGCTTAAACACCACTACGAAGCTCTCTGCGGCCGGTGTGCCAGCTTGGCATTATACAATGTTAGTTGCAATCCTTATGCTTGTTTTAGGCGTGTTTGTGACATTTAATACTGGTGCCGTAACGCAGCTAATTGGCGCAATGATGATTGTGAGCGGTATTATTGGTATTGTGGGTGATGTGATGTTTATGCAATATGTGGGCACACTTGTGGAGAAATTGACAGGTGAAAAGCTTTAAAGAAGACATTATTAAGATCGCTCAATCTGAGCGTGGGTTGCTTCTCTTGATGGTGCTAAACTTTTTGTTTAGCTTAGCTTTGGCAATTTTTGCGATTGTCAAATTAAACCCAAATAGCTTAGTGACACGAATTGGCTACGGTGATATCGGTGGTTACAGGGAAGGTCCTTGGTCTAACCAGTTTGTGTTTGTGATTGCGGCGGCGATTTTTGGAATTTTACATAATCTACTTGCGGTGAAGATTTTTCATAAACGCGGTAGCGGTATGACGAAGTTTTTCTTGATTACTACAACAATGCTAATCTTCGGAGCTTTGATTGTGTTGATTAGATTGCTTAGGGAGGGGTAGTGCGTAAGAACATTGAGTTGCCCCAAGGGAAGAGAACGGCTTTTTATAGGTTTTTTGAGATTTTGCCTGGGTTGCTCAGTTTTTCTGCTATTCTACTCCTATTCTTGCTTTCTTGGTTGAACCCGGTACTCGGGACGATTTATCTGTTTATTATTATTGCTTCGACTTTGATTAAAGCCGTAGCAGTGGCTTATCGTACAGTGCAGGGGTATGGTGTGATTAAAAAAGCCATGAAGGTAAATTGGCGTCAGAGGGTGATGGATTTGTCGGATCCTCACGAGGCCTATGAGAGATTAAGAGATAAGACGAGTCATGAATATAATTTTGACGAGCATCTCAATAACTTGAGGCTTTTGGCTTCTGTAAAAACAGATTGCCCGAAGCCGGAAAGCATTATTCATGCAGTAATAATGACGGCTTATAATGAGGAACGTGCTGTTTTGGAACCATCAATTAAGGCAATTCTGGAGAATTCCTTCCCAAGTGAGAAGGTGATTTTTGTGTTGGCTTATGAAGAGAGAGGTGGGGAAGAAATTGAGCAGACAGCAATTGCTCTTCAGAAGGAATATAGAAAGAGTTTTAAAGACTTTCTTATTATTAAGCATCCGGCTGGAATTACTGGTGAGGTGGTAGGAAAGGGGCCAAATCTGACCTATGCTGGTCAGTGTTTAGGCGAGTATGTGGAGAAGAGGAAACTTAATATTGCAAATATTATTGTGACATCTCTTGACTGCGATAATCATATGGCGCCTCAATATCTTGATGCGGTAGCCTATGAATTTATCGTGCACCCAAATCGCCAACAGATGAGTTATCAGCCGGTTTCTCTTTTTATGAATAATATTTGGGATGCGCCCGCTCCGTCACGTGTGATTGCGGTGTCTAATTCATTCTTTAATATTATTTCGACGATGAGACCGCATGTACTGCGTAATTTTGCATCACACTCGCAACCTTTAGCGGCGCTCAAAGCGATGGATTATTGGAGTAAACGTACAATTGTAGAGGATGGCCATCAGTATTGGCGCTCACTCTTCTTCTTTGAGGGGGATTATGAAGTATTGCCGATTCGTATTCCGATTTATCAGGACGCAGTGATTGATGATACGCTTTGGAAGACGATCAAAGCTCAATTTGTACAGGTGAGAAGATGGGACTATGGCGCAAGTGACGTGGCTTATGTGGCGACTAAATTATTCGGTGATCGTAAGAGGCGCGGAATGCCATTTTGGTATCTATTTCCGAAGTTTTGGAGACTTCTAGATGGGCACGTGACGCTTGCAATTATGGCGCCAATTGTGGCTTTTGGTGGTTGGGTACCGATGATTATGAATAATTCTTCTCGAGCAATGGCGGCCTATAATTTGCCAAATGTGGTAAGTATTGTGCAGACGATTGCCTCGATTGGTCTCTTGATTACGGTACTTGTATCTTTGCGCATGTTGCCAAAACGTCCAGAAAAATATCGCAAGGGCAGGGGGCTATTAATGGTGTTACAATGGATATTGATGCCAGTGACGTCTATCGTATATCAGAGTGTGGCGGCGTTTTATGCGCAGTTCAGGCTTCTGACAGGGCGTTACATGGAGAAGTTTGATGTAACAAGAAAAGTAATAAAAAAATAAGGGTGAGAAAATAAATGAACAAAAAACTTATACATATAGCAGCGGGTCTGTTCTTAGGGGTGGAGGCTTTGATTATTGGGTTGCATGCCTTTGCTTTTAATGAAGGGTTTAATACGGATTGGTCTATTAGTCGTTATATGGGCTTAAAGCCTTGGAGCGCGATTTTGTTTGCTCTTGTTAACTTTGGTATTATTGCAATCGTGCTCAGATATATGCTACGTGTACGTAAAGCACATCATCTGTCGATTTTCTGGCTCATTGCAGTTGCTGTGATGATGATTGCTTATGTTGGTTTGTCATTCTGCCCGATTGGCTTATTTGATGAAAAATGGGGCGAATTTGGTGTGGTTTCAAACTTCCATCATACTTTCTCATCGACATTGTTTATTGCGATGGCAGTAGTGGCGCTCGATACGATGATTGAGATTCGAAAGGGAAAGGCGATGATGATTTATGGCACAATTCTCTTAGTTTTTGCCGTTTTCTGCACATATTGCTTTGCGAGTGGACAAGTACCATTCTTCTGGCAATATGTTTTATACTTCGAATCTGGTTATATTTTTGCGAATTTGCTATTTTATAGTTTAATTCCTAAGAAAATCTGATATAATATATCTATCCGAGACAAATATAGATGGGTCGCTAGCTCAGTTGGCTAGAGCGCCTCGTTTACACCGAGGAGGTCAGGGGTTCGAGCCCCTTGCGACCCACCAAGATGAAAAAATATGCCCGAAGGGCTATATTTTTTTTATCTTGATAACGGTACGTTGGGTTTGACCCACGGGGTTCGAATCGAACGAGCGAAGCGAGTGAGATCCCTGCCCCTTGCGATCTTTTTATGGATGTTTTTTAAGATATGGTATTATAGAAATATGAAAACTTGGAGGTGCCTTGATTAGTTTTAATAAAGTCCAGTCTGTCTCTGATGATTTGGCTGATGATAGTACTGTTAATCGGATAGGTTTTAACGAGAAACCTGACTACGTTAAGAAGATTGAATCTTTTGATGTTAATAATTTGACCCCTGAAAATATCGATTTTATGATGGGGACGATTCAAGGCTTTTTCCGTGAACAATTCCCAGTAAAAGATGAAGATATTGATGATATGGCGAATAGTGTTGTTATTCTCGATAAGAATGATTTTAAGGAGAAACTTGCTGAGTGCGGGGCACCAGAGGAAGATTTAAAATATTTGACGGGATTTTATGACGAAGAAGAAGACTTAATTTATATCACTCCAAGTAGGCAAAAATCTGCGCCGGATTTCTTTGCTACGATGTTTCATGAGTGTGCGCATTTTGTAAGTATTAGGAATGATGCGGGATTCTCGGGAGAGGATTTCAGACATCATGAGAGGTCTCTTGCGGACCCAGAGAAGAGAATGATGATTGCGAAGGGCTTACATACGATATGCGAGGGGATGACGCAACTGATTACGATAAGGAGCGTCGTGTATACGATGGGCTTTGATTTGACTCCTGGTATGGACTCCTATATAGCGGAGCGAGAGGTGATGGATACTATTATTAAGCCGTTTGGCGACGATCGCTCTCTGGATGCTTATTTTAATGTTCCAATGGAGGATTTGCGACTTGGTATTGAGAGAGTACTTGAAGACGACGACACGAGGTCTTGTATAGATCATAATGTGACGAATGGAACATTTGCCGATTGTCTGGCTAAAATTGGCGAAATGACAGAGGTGGTTCAAGAGGAAATAGAAAACTGGAATAAAACCGGTGAGGCGAATGATGTGTATAGAGATTTGCGTTATATGGTAGGTAATTTTATTGAGCGCGCCGCTAAGGCTGATGGTGAAGAGTTGGATGAAGATTTTAAAGCTGAGTTTAGTAATTATTTTGACACAAAGGAGGAGAATGTTTAGCGCTGTTACTGATGACATGTTGACCGACTTAGGTTCAGCAAATCTCGAGAGGTTTAATTATATTAAAGGGACTATTGAACAGGGAGGATTAACTCCGCCGTTAGTGGTACGTAAATTCTCTGATTTAGCTTTTTCTTTGGCAATTAAAAGTATGGATACTGGAAAGGGAATTGAATTTGCCGAGATATTGAAGGGTATTTTTAAAAAATACTTGGAATCTTCGCAGATCAGTATTGATACTAAGAACAAAATGGAATCATTGATTAGTGAGACTGAGCTTGATCTGATTTATGCGGGCGGAAATCATCGAATTGCTAGCTTGAGGCTAGGGCATTTATTAATGGCTCGTAAATAGTTTTAAAACAAAAAATACCCCGATTTTGGGGTATAAAGAATAAAGATTATACGGTGCAAAAGTTTTTGGGGTAGAAAAATCCCCGACATAGTGCGTCGGGGATAGAGAAATGTACAAAGGAGCTTCCGCTCTCTAGTATTACAACTACGCCCGCTCGGTATTGTTGTACCCCATCACCCTTTGGATGAAGTACTATACCTTGCTGCGGTAGGCAAACCTTCCTTGAGGCTGTCCACCTGGGTATCATAGCTGTAAGGTACTAAAGAGGGAATAACTCCCCTTCGCGATGAGATTTCTCTCATTTGGCCGATGTTGCTGGCCTTATCCCCGCTAAGGGTCGCTCAGTTCAGATTTTTCCACTTGTCCCCATTGGTAGGAAAATCAGTCATCCTTCCAGGATGCTGCCGAGTTCATGCCTATTTGCATGCTCAGATCTGCAAAAATTTCCGGACCAAACCAACCGTTCATATCGCTTTGTAGCTGACCATCCACTTAGCGCGTCCGCTAAGGGTAAATATCATCCTTAGCGTGCGCACCGCCAAGGAATCAATTTCTTGGCTGCTTGCTCCCACGACGTCTATCGGTGCCCCGATAGATTTGTTGAACACTCTATACACGGATTTCTACGACAGTATAGTTTATCGACTAATGGCCCTCCACCCAAACGGAGGAATCCTTAACGGCTCATAGCGGAGCCAATCAATGTTATCTCCCGCGCGTGCTTTGGCGTCAGCGGGGGGTAACTTTAAGGGGGTCAACCCGAGGCGCATGATGGAGCCTAGCCGTTGATTTACAGAATAATCTGCTTTAAGGAGGTTCCACGAAACCCCCGATCCCTTTTATATTCGCTCTGCCGCTCTTTAGCTTCCCGAAGACATATAGTTCCCGACTTTTCATTCGTCGGAGTCTTCGGTAACCGCTGTGTGGTCTCGCGAACTGTCTTAAGTATATAATAAACTTGACAAAAAGTAAATTAATTTTCATGATGTTGTATGTGTAACAGGGGTAGAAATGGGTAATTTTTTGTAAAAATAACTTTTACAAACCGGTATTTTGTGGATGCTTTCGGGCTTTTAGGAGGGTATTCTGGGAAAATATGGTATAATATATGGATATAAAAAGAAAGGATAAAGCATGGAAGAAAATCTAGAAAAAATGCGTCATACGCTTAGTCATGTACTTGCTGCTGCAGTACGGGAGCTTTATCCAACAACAACATTTGGTGTAGGCCCGGCTATCGATAACGGTTTTTACTATGATATTGATTTTGGTGATACCAAGGTTTCTGATGCTGATCTTGCTAAGATTGAGAAGAAGATGCGTGGCATCGTAGCACAGGGATGCAAGATGGTACGCCGTGAGGAATCTCGCAAAGATGCACTCGCTTGGGCAGAGAAGAACGGTCAGAAATATAAAGTAGAACTGATTAATGACCTCCCTGAAGATGAAACTATTTCATTCTATGATATGGTTACTCCATCTGGCAAAGTACTCTTTGAAGATCTCTGCAAAGGCCCTCATGTTGAATCAATGAAGGAAATTGGTGCCTTTAAGCTAATCCGTGTGGCGGGTGCTTACTGGCGCGGTGATGAGAAACGTGAAATGCTTACTCGTATCTATGGCGTTGCTTTTGCAACAGAGGAAGAGCTTGAAGATTACCTCAAGCAACAGGAAGAAGCTAAGGCTCGTGATCACCGTAAACTTGGCAAGGAAATGGATTTGTTCTGCTTCTCAGACTTAGTTGGTGCTGGTTTGCCACTCTTTACTCCTCGTGGTACGATTCTTCGCGATTTAATCAATGATTTTACTCAGGGTTATAGGCTTCGCTGTAACTATCGCAAGGTTTGTATTCCTCATATTGCTAGCGTCGATCTCTATAAGACTTCTGGCCACTTTGAGAAATTCCCAGAGCTCCTTCGTTTTACTAGCTCCGAATCTGGTGATGAACTTGCAGTAAAGCCAGTTAGCTGCCCACACCACAGTCAGATCTTTGCCTCTGTTCCACGTTCTTATAAGGAGCTTCCAATTAAGTATCTCGAAACTACGATGGTTTATCGTGATGAGCGCAAAGGGGAATTAGGCGGTCTTTCTAGAGTACGCTCGATTACCCAGGATGATTCGCACGTTTTCTGTACTGACGAACAGGTTGAAGGTGTCTTTGGCGAGTTGATTGAATCCGCTAAAGATCTTTATGCTCGTATCGGTATGAAGTTAAGACTTCGCCTTTCTTTCCGTGATGATGGTGATGGTTATATTGGTGACCCAGAAATGTGGGAGAAAGCCCAGAATTCGATTCAGAAGATGGCTGATAAGTTCCACATGGAATATTTCATTGGTCTTGGCGAAGCAGCCATGTATGGCCCTAAAATGGACTTTATGGCGGAAGACGCCTTAGGTCGTGAATGGCAGCTTGCAACGGTACAGCTAGATTATGCTATGCCGAAGCGCTTTGGTCTTGAGTATACCGATGTAGACGGCTCAAAGAAGACCCCAATTATGATTCACTGTGCTCTTATTGGTTCGATTGAGCGCTTCCTTAGCGTCTTTATTGAACATACTGCTGGTTGGTTCCCATTCTGGTGTGCTCCAGAACAGGTACGTATTCTTACCGTTAACGACTCCGTAGCTGATTATGCAGTTGATATCCGTAAGGTACTTGACGAGGTTGAACTTGATGATCCAATCAAGAACAATACACTTCGCTACTCACTTGATGATTCTTCTGAATCTTTGGGTAAGAAAATTAAGAAAGCTACTACTTATCGTATTCCAGCCATTATTATTGTTGGTCCTAAAGATGCCGAAGCTAAGGAGGTAACTGTACGTCTTCGTGATTCTGAAGAAAAAGTTAAGCTCGAGGCTCTTGCTGATTTCTTGAAAAACTTAAAATAATTATTCGAATTAATGAAAGAAAATAATCGCTATACTGGTCCGGTGGTGGTCATTTTGGGGCCAACCGGATCAGGGAAGACGGGGGTGTCGATTCAGATTGCCAAGAAGATTGGTGGGGAGATTATTTCGGCGGATTCGAGGGCGATTTTTAAGGGGATGGATATTGGTACGGCGAAGCCTACCCTTGAAGAAAGGGAAGGGGTACCTCATTTTGGTTTTGATCTTGTAGAGCCAGGAGAGAGGTTTACGGCGGCGGATTTTAAGGCCTATGCTGAGAAAAAGATCTCCGAGATTCGAGAACGTGGGCATGTGCCGATTATTGCGGGTGGTACAGGGCTTTATATTGACGCTTTGGTGTATGACTATAAGTTTGGCGAGTCTGACGCTCGTAGTGCGGTGAATGCCTATCATCGCCATGATAATTATGATACTCAAAATGGTAATAAGGACTATGCGGCGGATCGCAAAGAGATTTGTTCAAATTATTTATTGATCGGCATACAATGGAGTCCGGAAGAGCTTCGCGAACGATTGAGGTTGCGTGCTGAACAAATGTTTTGTTCAGGCCTAATTGATGAGACTAAGGCTCTGGTTAAAAAATATGACTGGAACACGCAAGCTATGAAAAGCAATGTGTATCAGTTTGTGTGGCAATATTTGCAGGGTGAAATCACAGCGGAGCGTGCAAAAGAATTATTTGTTTTTGATGATTGGCACCTCGCGAAGCGACAACTTACATGGTTTAAACGAACCAAGGAAATTATTTGGATGCCGCTTGAAAAAATTTGTTCGTTCGTGATAGAATATATTCAGAATGAGCAAAGAAAATAGTACACCAATTGAAAAACTATTTGGCTCGAAAACTCGAGCAAAACTTTTGCAATTATTCTTCGAGAATCCAGAAAGATCATTTTATGTACGCGAAATCACACGCGTGATTGAAGAGCAGATTAATTCGGTCCGCCGTGAGCTTTTGAATCTCGAAAGCATTGCAATTATTAAAAACGAGACTTTTGACAATAAGATTTATTATTCTGCTAACTCTAAGCATCCATATTGTAGAGCACTTACCGAGATTTTCTCGCGTAGAATTAATGTTGCCGCGTCTCAGGATAAAGAGGCAATTGTGGAGTCTGCTTGGGAAGAGAATGCTCTTTCTGTTAAGAATTACCTAAGGGCACTTCTGGTCACTAATCGTAGGCCAGGGCAGGATGGTATTGATGTCTTGATTATTGGTGATGACCGTACCAAGAAATTAACCCGTTGGGCTGAAGTAATGGAGAAGAAACAGGGGCGCCCACTTAATTATGTGATTCTATCAGTAGAAGATTTTGCTTATCGCAAGAGCGTAAGGGATAGGTTCATCTTGGATATTCTAGAGATGGAAGTACACGAGATAATTGATCCTGAGCGAATTATTCGAGGCAAGGAAAATATATAATATATAGAAAGGTAAAAAATGTTCGATATCGACAGTAAAAAACAAGACGAAATTACGATTACGACCAAAAAGACTACAATTACCTTCAATATTGAAGATTCTGTAATTGATGCTGGCCTCGAGGTAGGAAAGATTATGGGTCCTGGTGAATTTGAGATTGGTGAGGCTACCATTCGCGGTATTCCTACTCCTAGTGGCAAAACGCTTTATGATGTAGAAATCGGTGGTGTACATGTTGGTATCGTTGGCGGTATCGAGGAATCACTCGATGATCTCGGTGTTTCAGATATTCTTTGTACCTCTTCAGTGCGTGCCGTACGTGAGATTGAGCCAAAGCTCGTTGTATCTATGGGTAATGTTGATGGTATGGTAACTGACCTTAAGCTTACTGCTCGTACCGAAAAGAAACTCAAAGTTAAGAATCTTGAATCTTTGCCAGCTACTAAAGAAGTTATAGTCTTAAACTAAAGGGGATAGAAGTGGTGGTGCGTGAGTTTGGAGGTAATCAGTGAATATCGGTGAGATTTTGATTGTTCTTGGGATTATTTTGGGGTCGGTAATTTTGCATGAGCTGATGCATGGGGTGACGGCCTATTTCTTAGGGGATAGAACTGCTAAAGAGGCCGGAAGGCTCACCTTGAACCCAATCAAGCACATTGACCCGTTCATGTCGCTTTTGGTGCCAACATTATTATATATAATGGGTGCGCCAGTATTCGGTGGGGCTAAGCCGGTACCAATTAATACTCGCAATCTCAAGGGTAAAGAGTGGGGAATGGCGCTTGTAGCGATTGCGGGGCCGCTGACGAATTTCTTACTCGCTTTGATTTTCTTCCTGATTGGGCATTTTACAGGGGTAATATATAATCCGGCATCTTCTTGGTTTTTCTTTATGAGGGAATGTGTACTGATTAATCTTGGTTTTATGATCTTTAATCTGATCCCAATTCCGCCGCTAGACGGCTCAAGGGTGCTTTACGCGATTGCTCCAGATGGCGTGAGGAGATTTATGGCTCAGATGGAGCTATATGGGGTATTTGTAGTGTATTTCTTGATTCTGATTTTTGGCAATCTGTTTTCTGGTGTGATGGCAGCGGGCGTGAATGGGGTATTGGACTTTTTCTATAAGCTCGTGGGCATGTGATATAATTAAATTAGCCCTATAGGCGACATGATTTTCCTCTATAATCATGTTTTAGGGATTTCGTGGCTTACACCCGTGGGTGTATCGCATAAGATTTTACCCACCTTGTATATATTACGGGGAAAACAAAGCTTATAGGGCTATTAAGATAAAAATAACGGT
>JAEEGL016525266.1_pt1 | contig 41445 bp, 28 predicted proteins | sample 9134231 | NCBI WGS metagenome assembly JAEEGL01 (sample SAMN16246548, study PRJNA631951) | gut metagenome | biome: gut microbiome; feature: rumen; material: fiber-attached | host: Bos | place: Iran: Karaj | collected 2018-10
CTTGATGCTCTCCATAACATAGATGAAGAGACGACGGATGTTGACATACTTGAAAGCGCTGTTCTGGGAAGCTGTTCTTGCGCCCCAAACACGAATGCCTTCTCCGGGGATCGCACGGATAAGGTTAACGCCTTCGGGATTCAGGATATCCTGCTCATCCTTGGTGTAATTTACCTTAACGCCTGTGCAGAAGATAGGCTCGTTCGCAGGTGCCTTGTGAACACCGCGGGAGATGTCGGTACGTGAGTAAACGCCCATAACTGCTCCTGAAGGAGGAACGAAATCAGCCTTGTTTGAGCCTCTGTCAAATACCTGGATCCAGGGATGATACATAGCTGCATAAGTGCTGTCGATGATTCCGCGATACTGGATAAGAGCGTCGGTCTTGTACTCATCCTTAGGCATATCGATAACTGCGAAACGGCTCTTGGTGTTCTCACAGTGAGCTACGAGTGCAACGATAACCTCAGGAATGGTAACGCCGGGAACTGCCATGATGTTGACATTGTCATTCTCAAGGAAGCTCTGGATACCGGTACGTCCCTCAGGGCCGTCATCCTTACCGATGAAGGTTCCTGCATTAACCTTAGCGATGCTTCCGTCGCTGCCGCCGTCAAGAGTGAAGCTGCCCTCGGTAATTCCCTTGCCGAGAATGTTCTCAACAGGATTTCCGATCTCCTTCATAGGAGCTTCGTCAGCTGCCTTGTCGTTCTTGTCAGCCTTTACGGTTGCTTCCTTAACAGCCTTAGCCTCAACCTTAACGATCTTGCTGGATGCAAGACGTGAAGCGATGTAAGCGGGTGATGAGCTGTTTAATGTAAGGTCGAAGAAATTCTCAACGTCCTCATTGTAGCGAACCTGCATATCGAAGGTAACAAGCTTGATAACGTTCTTGGGGATCATGTCCGCGTCAACGGGATCTGCCTTGAACTTGTTCTCGAAGGTAACCTGCTCGTCATAGATCATAGCGATACGGTTGTACTCGCCGTTGAACTCAACGATGTCGCCCTCGCGGAAGCCTTCAACACTCTTTGCCTTGTAGATATTCTTGCCGATTGCTTCAAGAAGCTGCATCTTCTTCTTTGCAACAGTCTTTAAGGAGATCTGGATGCGGTTGCCCCATTTTCCTTCGTTAGCTGCAGTAACAGTTAAGATGCCCATCTTCTTTGTTGCACAGGTTGCATCCTCGGGAGCAACACGTGATACATAGCAACGGGTTCCGCCGTTTACAAAGAACTGCTCAACGGCATTTGCAAGATAACGGTAATCACCGTGTGTATACTCGGAGAGGAATCCTCCGAACTGCTTTGAAAAGCTCTTGAAATTGGTAACAAGAAGAGGTGCTCCCTTTGTGGGGCCTTTCTCGGCGAGACCGATGAATCCACCTGTGCTGGTGCCAACACCTTCTACGCTACGCGGAGCATTGTCATACTCTTCAACATATACTCCGGGACTAAAATATTCAGCCATAAACTGATTTTCTCCTTTCGTTTCTTTTGCTTAACGGATCAGCTCTCGATAACTTTAAACTGACCGGGATTGACTATGCTTATCGATCCACCGTAGGAACAGATGCATTTGCTTTCCATATTCAGACAGGGCTTTCCGCCTATCAGTGTCTTTCCACCGATCCAGGTTCCGGCGATGACCGGAATGCAGGGCTGCGGGGTAAGGACTCCGAGTGCTGCGGCGGTAGCTGCCGCTACCTGTGGGTTGGAAGGCGTCGTGCAAAGTCCAAAGGGAGTGATATTTACCATCGCGGCGGAATCGGTCATTACCATTGCCGGTTTTCCCTCCACAAGAACTGTGGTGTTATTTGTGGAAGTAAGCGTTCCGGGTGCAGTACCGAAAGTGCACATGCAACTTCCTCCCGTTGCGATGAGCTGCGACATCTTATAGTCTCCTCCTAATCAAGCTGTGGAATTTCGGGTTCTCCGAAATCCATTTTTTTGTATCTTGTCTCTCCGTTAACAACATATTTGATAAGGTATCTGAGGTTCCTTCCGTCATTCCGTACCCTGAACAGGTACGTTCCATCCTCCTCGACCTGACCGTGAATTATGCGGCACAGCAGCGAGTTTGGCGAAAATTCCTCCTCCGGATTTTTACGCAGCCGGATTTTTTTCTCAGACAATTCTTCGGTGATTTCGATGTCTTCGAAGGTTGTCTTTTCTGCGTTGTACAAGCCGTATACACTCTCCGTGAGATTGGGCCTCCGGTTTGGAGAAAAGAGCGTAGCGATACGCTTCTTCATGTCTATCTCCCGAATCGTGGTAACAGCCCGGCCAGGATGTATGGCCTCTAATGATTCAAGCCCGGAAAGTTTTCCTTTGAGGGTAAGAACCGGCTCACCTTTTGACGTATTCTCTGACGGTATCAGGAAAACGTCCAAAGTAGGCATTATCTTGTCCAGCTTCTCATAATCCACCTTTAAGGATTGAGGTTCATATCCGTATACTTCGATGTTCATGAGACAATTTTCTCTGCCATCGTTAAGGAATACGTAACAGCCCTCTCCCCTTGCATGTGAGGTAAGAAGATTACCGTTTCTGATGAAGCGGACATTTCTCTCATCCACTGCCATTCCCGTTGTCGCGTCCCTCAGACTTATTAACAGGTCAAGCGTATAGTGGATAATAGCCTTTTCCATGTTTTATCCCTCCTTTCCGGCGGACAGCGCCCCGCGCTGCCGGGAGGTGATCTTCTAATTGCTATCCACCCCCTCGCCTGTAACATTTAGTGAGAACTGAGCATCAACAACACGAGGCGTGTTGATGACAGTCTCGCTGGATACGTAAACGGGTGCCGCCTTATAGAAGAGCGATATCTGATAGGGCTTATTGATAGCGCTCCACACCCTTACCTTCTCCTCCAGTGAAATCTTAGCCTGTGAAAGGACTATCGGAGGTTCCTGGGTATCCAGCCATTTTTGAAGCTGACTCGGAAGTACAGAATTGTTGTCTGAAACAATCTGTGCACACTTTCCGATGATCTTCTGGAAGTCCTGGTCTTTAAGTCCGGCCTGGCCTCCCGAATTTATGAATACCATATAGTATAAGCTATACGGCTTCGGCGGCGGTGTGAGCTGCAGCTTTCCGCGCCTAATCGTAGGCGGAGGTGCCACAGTGTCATCCTCCTTAATGTCATACAGGTAAAGACCGATGATATAGTCAACATCCTGTGATGCCGGGGATGAGACCTCGATATTGTTCGGAGAAGGTATCGGCTCCGGACACATCTTTGCCCTTAAGACACTAAGTATGTAATTGCTGACATCCGAGATTATTGTATAATCTGCCATTTCTAAACTCCTGATATTTTTCTTTGGATCCTGAAATCTACAGGTTTCCGGATAAAGTCGTCACTCCGATCTCGCCTCTTTCGGCCATCTCGTTAATTATCTTTCCGAGCTCGATGATCTTTGCAGCCACTCCCGGAGTAACAAGTATCGCCCAGTCGGTAGTCTTAATATAGACGGCTTCACATCCTAAGTATTTCTTTGCATAGCTTTCTTCAACATAAGCTATCTTAGCATTGTCGTTTCTCAGATATTTATCCGTCTGCTCAACCGTAACGTAATCCATGGTATCGGTAGTATCGTCGTTCTTTAATACCGAATTCTTTCCTATCGTGAAGGTATAGCTTGCGGATCCGCCGTCTGACTGGCTCATCGTGACTTCCTGACCTTCTTTTACATATCTGAAGCCCGATTTTCTTCTGCATCTGTCCATCGCACCGAGTGAAACATATTCCTTGGTGTCATCATCAGCATACTGTCTGAAAATGCAGGTGCTGCCGTCTCTTAAAAGCTGATCCAGAAGATTCTTTGCATAATCGAAAAGAGAATCATTTCCCGATGATACAGACGCCTGTGCAAGGAATGCAACGACTGCAGCCTTACTCTCATCATCGTTACCATCCATTATATCACTGATGAGATCATTTATGTCTCCGACCGTAAGATCGCTGAGATCCGCTTCTGTGCCTCCGTGTGAGGTATCACCACCGGATCCGCCGCTTCCTGCGTCTGCTGCGCTTCCTTCACCCGATCCCGAGCCGCCTCCGGATCCGTTTCCGGTATCAGCTTCGTTAGCTGCGGCGGCTATCTGATCGATCTTGTTGGAAGAAACTCCTCCTCCTTCCAGCTCTGAGAGAAGGGCTCCTATATCTCCGTCCGCAGCCTTATATTTATCTAGATCGGCTTTAAAGTCATAGCCGTCGGTGTTATTTATTTCATCCGCGATGATCTTGGGTATCTCATCCTTCGGAAGAGGCATGCCTGAAGTATTCGGATCTGTGATACTTACCTCTGTATCTCCGTCCTGTCTTCCGAAATTGTCATCGGATCCTGCATCTCCGGATCTGATGATACCGTTAAGAAGCGCCTCAAGCTTCTTGGCCTTTACAAAATCATTCTCGCTCTTAGCCTTGTCAATCTCATCTTCGATCTCAGATATGAGATTGCCGTCATCATCGTCGTCGTCATCCAGTCCGGCTCTTTCACGAAGCTCTTTGAGAAGGCCTTCAAGCCAGAGTATATGACTCTCTATAAGATCGGTCTTGCCCTGCGAAGAGAAGCTTTCCTTTAAGCTGTACGCATATTCAAGCCTACCCTCGACAAACACTATTGCGCTCATGACATTATCCCTGTCCGTGGCAGCCTTTATATAGTACTGATACTCATCCTGTGAGCTGACCGTCCTCTTATCGTTAAAATCCGCCATAGAAAAAGGAACAAGCCATCCATAAAGAAGAAGGGTTTCCCTCTCAGCGTGAACAGTTTCATCATTTCCTATATTCCTAAGATCAGTGATCATCTGAACATAGGGAAGCGCCTTTTCCCTATCGGCAGCCTTCTTTGCTACATTCCTTGCTAGAATATATCCCGTATAATCCGCTGCACTCTCACCTCTTGAAAGGCTCTTGGCTACATAGGAATCATAACTGAGTTCACAAAGATTTATGGCTTCCTCTATCTTTTCAAGAAGCTCCTCATCGGCCTTAAACTCATAGTCCGTATATGCGGAAATGTATCTGAACTTCCTTCCCATTTCGGGATTTCCGGCAGCTGCGGCATCCCTCAGGAAATATAATGTTGGCATCGGTCCGAAGCTATCAGCCGAATTATATGCCACGAATGTATCGGAAACGCCTGCCTTCTTCTCCTCGGCTTCGGCTATGAGAGCTTCCGTATCCGAAACACTCTTGTTTAACTCAGCTATCTTTTCCCTGCAGTTATCATATGCAGCTACCGCAGCGTCATACTTTTCCGTAAGGTCACCTATCTGATCCTTTGTATCCGATAGCTTTTTGCTGTATTTTTTCTCAGCTCTGTCAAGGTCTGATTCCTTCATGCCCTTAAGGACATCAAGGTTTTTCTGTGCAGCCTCTTTTTCTCTGTCAAGGGCTACATAATCCGGTTCCTTCTTTTTTGCCTCGTTTATCTGTTTTTCGATTTCGTCAAGTTTATCGGTAAGTGTCTTGATGTACACTTCGATCGGTGTGGATTCCTTATATCCCGGACCTTCCTTTAACGCAGCTGTGACCTCTTCCTTATCGGCCTGAAGCGTTTCAATCTCCTTAGTCAGACCATCGATAACAGGATTAAGGTCGTTGATGATATTATTAAGCCTCTCTATCTCTCTGTCGCTGTTTATGCCTCTGAAGATCTCAAGCAGTAACCAGTTTTTTTCTGTATATTCCAGATCTCTTTTCACTCTCTCAAGATAGGCCTTTCGGGAGATAAGTACCGTATTCTTAGCCTTCAGCTCTGCTTCGACCTCTTTACAATGCTCAGCCAGAAAGAGAGTATTGGTGTATAAAGATTTCTGATCTTCAAGGGCCTTTCTCTCGTCGCCGGCCTCAAATACCGAGCAGTAATTAAGTTTCTTTCCATCGATCTCAAGAATCTGTTTCTCCAGCGCATCTATCTTATCGCTGTAATACTTCTCGATCACATCAACATCGGAAAGATATTCCTTTGCGGCTCCTGTCTTGTAATAATCCTCAAGAGTTCCCTTGTCGATAAGAAGCGTTGATTTTTCCTGAAGCCTTGCATCAAGCTGTGTCTGCCACCTTGTTATATCATCGTTATAAATGTTCTTTTCAGCTCCCAAGGTCCTTATCTGGACATTAAGAGCATCAAGAAGCTTTCCGTTGGGATTGCCGGAGTTTGCGGATGAGACCACTCCGCCTATCGTGGAAACGTCGGTATTCATGCTGTCGATCATCTGATCCGTCTTGTCCGCGCTCTTTTTCATATCGTCAAGAAGCTTCTGTTTCTCGGCTATCTCTTTATCATTCTCTCCGATTTTCCCCTTATACTCTTCCTTCAGCTTGTCATGCTCTTCGGTCTTTTTGACCAGTTCATCTTTTTTCGCACGGTTTTCGTCTATGACTGCTTTTTTGCCAAAATAATCGGGTGCCGCCTTATCAAGCTCAGCCTTCTTTGCTTTAAGATTATTCAGCCTTTCCTCAAAGCTTTCGGAATTAGCCGCGAGTATTTCGAGCTTTTCAAGTACGGAAGCATCATTTCTGTCTATTCCGCCGCTCTCTAAAAGTTCAAGAACTCTTCTGTCGGTCTCGATCGACTTCTCAAGGTTTGCTATCTCTGTCCCGAGATTAAGATCCTCCTCGATACCGTCTATGGTTTCCTGTGTACTGTCGGCAAGTTCCTTAATGGGAGCTCTTGTAGTCAGAAGTGTGTTCAGGACTTTCTCCTGTGCCTCGACTTTACTGTCGAGTTCCCTCTTTTTATCGGGATCGTATTCCTTTGAGCTGTCAAAAGTAGATGTAAATCTGCTGGTCGTATATTTATCCGCTTCAGCTCTTATCTCATCAAGCTTTGCTTTTTCGGAATCGATATTCTTCTCAAGCTTTTCGATCTGAGCGTTTAACTCAGCGTATTTTTCTTTTGCCTCCGCAAGCTCTTCCGTCCTGTTTTCGGCTGATGCCTTCCTGGCCTTTAACTGTGAAAGATCATTTTCAAGCCCGGCCTTTTTATCCTTTATCTCCTCTGAAAGAGTTTTCTTTTCTTCTGTTTCCTCGGCTATTTCGGATTTTGTTTCGGCATCCTCGCTGCCCTCAAGGCCCTCATTGAAAATAGCCTCAAGCTCGGAGTCCAATGTCTCGTATTTTTCTTTTATTCCCTTAAAGTCTTCCGAAAGCTTCTCATACTCTTCATCAAGAGCCTTCTTCTGATCTTCGATACCATCCTCGGCAAAAGCCTTGTCTTCAGCCTCTATAAGAGAATTATAATCAGCGTTTTTATCCTTGAGCTTTGCTATCTCCTGCTCGAGCTTGTAGATCTCGGAATTCTTATCATCGAGCTGTACCGAGAGTAGCGCGATCTCGGCCATAAGATCCGCCTTTATAAGCCTGAGTTCTTCAAGGTCACCGGATTCAAAAGACTGTGAGGTGTCAAAAAGCTTGTCGTTCTCAATGAGATTGTAATATATCTCGGCATGCCTTGTAGCATCTATCTGTGCCGTAACATAGAGAACGCTGTCCGCTTCCTCCTCCATCTCCTCTTCCTGAAATTCAAGGAAGAGCTTATTGAGGAGCGCCTCCTCGCTGTCTGCTCTGTCAGTGATATCATCGCGGACGCTCGGCCAGTTTCTCATAACAAGCATGAGATCCTTGTACTCTTCGGGATATGCGGATGTAGCCTTTGTGAGTGCCGTATCCCAGAGTTCTTCGATCTTTTTTCTGCTTTCTGCTGTAATCCCGGCCTCACCGAGGATCGAATTATACTCCGAAACCGCCTTTTCTATATCCAGCGATTCCCTGTAACCTGAAAGAGTATCATTCTCGAAGAAGAAATAGAGCATACGGTAGAGATAATTCTTAGCGCCCTTATCCTTCCAGGAAATAGCTCCGCTCTCGTAGTATTCCTTTATTCCGGCAAGCTCCGGAATGTTTTCCATGTCATATACGGAATAGAGATTGTATATGTCCAGTGCTTCTCCTGTTAATGGATCCCTCGGAATACCGTCATCCCCAACGACTACGGTAATGATATAGGGATATAAATCCTCTTCTTCAAAAGTTTCAGCACCGGGAAGGATCGTAGAAATTGAATCCGCATTGTCGATATTCTTCCAGTTGCCCTTATCAAGCTCTGATGAATAAAATGCGATATCCTGCTCGTAGATCTCCTTGCTTTCCAGCGCTCCCTGATAGAGTTGAGGTGTTACGGCCTTGAGGCTCATAAGGTATGTTCCGACAAAAACCCATGAGGCCGGCACGGTATTCCCCAGATCAACCGTATAGTATTCGTAGGTTATCGGATTTGAAGCAGCCGCATTTGCCTCGATGGAACCGAGATTTGCGGATATGCGCTCCGGTAAGGAAACGCAGAATGAGGAAACGGCAACCGCAGCTGAAAGGGCAAAACCAAGAGCCCTTACCGGCATATTCAGTTTTTTCTTCCGGTTTTTATTCATAGGTCACCATTTCCAAAATTCATGATCCGAAACTTCTTAAATCAGTAATATTTTATCCGTCGTTATTCTGCATCCGCTTTTAGATCAAATGCATCCAGAAGCTGTGCTACCCTCTTGTCCGTCTGTGGCGTAATAAGGACTGCCCATTCGGTTCCGGGAATGTATACGCATGTGCAGAACAGGTATTTTCCGCTGTACTTCTCGGTAATATACGGATATTCAACCTTTGAGTTGCCGCGGATCGATCTGTCGGTCTGTACAACAGGTGCCGTATCCATCGTGTCGGTCTCATCATTGTTCTTTGATATAGTCTTGTTTCCGATCTCGAATACATAGCTTGCGGATCCCTGGACTATCTGCTGCATCGTAGCCTTCTCGTACTTATCATCCTCAATGCTGCCCTCGTCGTCTACAAGCCTGAATCTCGTATATCTTCTGCACTTATCAACTGCCGCCAGCGAAACATATTCCTGTGAAAGATCCGGCAGGTACTGTCTGTAGATGAAAGGACATCCGCTTGCAAGAAGATCATTCAAAAGATCAAGCGCATGATTATATGCATCATCGTCGTCTCTTGCGTTTGCGAAATCTATGAGTGCCGCTACCGCCGCAATCTTATCGGAATCGTTCATATCCGAAAGATCGCTGCCGGTCGTATCCGTTATCGCGGAATCAAAATCATTTGCATCCAGTCCGGTTCCTGCTCCGTAGTCACGTGCGGGAAGTCCTTCGCCTCCGTCAGAGCCGTCTCCTGATCCGCCTCCTGATCCGTCTCCGCCTCCTGATCCGTCTCCGGAACCTGCGCCGTTATTGCCGTCTCCTGAACCGTTACCCGATCCGTCTCCGCCTCCTGATCCGTCTCCGGAACCGGCACCGTTATTGCCGTCTCCGTTATCTCCGTTATTGCCGTTTCCGTCACCGTTATCATAAAGTTCGCTGTTTCCGGCATTTTCCTTGACCTCCAAAGCCCTGTTTATCAGGTTCTGAGGAGCGTTGTGGCGCTCGAGAGCATCAATGACTTCATCGATTCTCGGACTGTCAAGAACTTCAAGCGCATCAAGCGCTGCAGGAACGGAACCGAGATCTCCCTCGGCAATCTTGGGAAGAAGATCATCGATGATCTTGTTAGCCTGTCCCTGCGGTGTATTCGGCATATCGGCATTCGCCTTATCCGCAGCGGAAGCATCGGAGCTTCCGGCTATCTCGTTTTTCTTGTTATTGGCTTCGTCGAGCTTCTTCTGAACTTCACTGATCTGATTTTTCAGATCTTCTGCTTTTTCAAGGTCATCGTCGTCAAGGGCATCCTTGAGCTCATTTTCAAGCTCAGCTTTCTTGTCGGCAAGTTCCTCTGCCTCGTCCTTGATATCTCCTCCGACCTTGATGGTCTGAAGGAGCAGCTTAAGCCACTTAATGTGCTCATCAAGAGCCTCGCCCGCATAGGGACCGAAATCATCAGTTGAAAGACCGGCTCTTAAGCTTTCTGCCCAGTTTAATCTGTTTTCGATAAACTCTATCGCATCGTCAGTCTTAAGTCTTATCGATCTCGCCTTAATATAGCGCTGAAGTTCAACACCTGCGGCAAGTACATCCGCCTTCTGATCCATAAGGATCTCGTCCAAGGTATCCTTGTCGGAATCGGGATCGGATTTTGCTTTCTTGTAGGTTTCTCCCTCTGACTGATGAACAAACCCTGCGTACTTGGCATCAGCCGTGGCAAGAATATTGTTTAAAAAGTTCAGTTCTCTCGTCTTATGTGCGATAACATTATTATTGATATTATCGAGATCAACAAGATTGGTGAGCTCAGCCCTTACCGCATTTGCTCCCTGTCCCGCCTTATTAATTACCGCCATCGAAAGGTCATACTCAAGCTTTGATGCTATGGTATTTCCTTCCGTAAGAATCCTTGAATTATACTTGATATAGCTGTTGTCACATTCGGTCAGAGCACTTTCAACCGCCTCTGAGATAGAGGATACGGCCGAAAAATCATCATCCGTATAATAGAGAACCTGGTAGTTTCTTCCTATGGAGGAAGTGCCGTATGCTATCCACTGATAAAGCAGCGGAAGGATCGGACCTACTACGTAATTGTGTTCATCATTTTCGCAGAGGTTGTAGTAAACTCTTGCTCTTCTTCCGGAATCAAGCTTTTCCTCTACGAGAAGGACTCTGTCTGCAAGTTCCTTGTCGTCATTATTCTGGGAAGCCCTGAGCACATTATAGATATTACCCATGCCCTTAAGCTTGGCATCATAATCTGCCGTAACCTCATCCTGAACACAGGAGAAATGCTTCCAGACTGTCTGGAAACTGTTAATACGTCTGTTGAGCTCTGTCAGCCCGCCAAAGTTATTGACCTCGGCATACCATGCTAACTCATTTCTCCAGGATACACTGCCTCTTATCAGTCTGCCCTGCGACCATAACCCACCCGAACTTCCCCAGGTGTATGTAGGAATACGACCAATCTCCGCTGCAGACTCAATGCTCTCCAAAAAGCCTCTTCCGCTTTCTTCAAAACGTACTAACCACCATCTGGGATCCGCAGCATAAAAGGCAATTCCGTCTCTTGATGCAACATTCAATACATAATCACAGTCAGCTTTCATTGTAGCCGTCCTTGTAAATGTACCGCTGCTTTCGTAAAACGATTTCAGTCTCTCGTAGATATAACTTTTTGAACCCGAATCCGACTTGGATACTATCTCGGCATCAAACTGCATCGTCATCGCTCTAAGCTCAGGTATGGCTCTTAAGTCGTATGGATCGCTCAGCGAAAAAATGTCAACCGCCTTACCGTCCTTGGCGCTCTTGGGTATTCCGTCCGGACCGATCACAACGGATACATAATTGTTAAGCAGATCCGCATCCTCGACATTATCTGCAAGAGGAAGTATGTATTCAAGTCCGGTCGCTCCCATTATGTCCTTCCATCTGTTTCCGGAGAGCTCGGATTTGTAAAGCATAATCTGCTGGTTTGCCTCAGCCATGGAGTCAACCGCCATATGATAGAAGGTATCGTTAACGGTCTGAGCATCCATAAGCCAGGTTCCGATAAAAAGCGTTCCCGCCGGAATGGGAGTCCTGAGATTCGTGACGTATTCCCTGTATGTTATGTATTTCGATGTGTCGATATATCCCTGCTGATCCTGATTGGCAGGTGATCCTATCCCTGCGCTCTGCGCTGCACCCTTTATAGTCTGTTTAAGGCTGTTTACAGTGATAAAGGGATCGTTCTCACCCTGTGAGGGTACTCCGGCAAGCTGATCATATATCTCAATGATCTTTGCATCAGTAAGAAGTGCTGCTTCTGAAAATGAATTCCGGGCATAATCTATAATATACTGTCCCATGGTATATCCGGTATTCATGCTGTTGCCGTAATAATCCTGACCCGGAGCGTAGGGTGAACCCTCTGAAGCCTTTGAGGCACTGGTCCAGGGATTCACTTCCCTCGTAACCTCTTTTTCGTCAACTATCTCGGTATATTCATCCTTGATCGAATCAGCGAGGTTGTTCATCAGGTTATAGAGATTAACCGTACTCCAGTTGGCATTCGAACTGTTCAGATCTTTAAATGCCTTGCTGATCGCATCATTGTCGATCTCGCTGTATCTTGCAGCTTTCGAAAGGTTTCTCGCTACGAGCGGAACGATAAGCTCTGTAAATACAGTTTCATCATCGGCGGCATACACCTGCGAAATATCTCTTACCGTTCCCGGCATATTGCTCACCGGGAGAATGCAGATCACCAATACAAGTGTCAGGACTGCAGAGAGAATGCGCCGCAGGAAAAATCCGGTATTCAATTTTTTCACATTTCGGCTTCTCTTCATTCAGTAATCCCATCCTGCCGTAATAATAGCATACGACGTGCAACAAGACCGCAACAAGAACTAATAGTATTCGTTTATAAGATTATCAAGCTCCGTGATCCTCTCATTAATCCTCTTATTGTCATTCTCATATGCCAGTTTTTTCTCATACGAAGCATCCCATTCGTCCTTCAGCTTCTTCTGAGCGGCTTCCTTTTCTGCTAAAAGAGTATTAAGAGGAGCAATATCTTTCTCGTACTGTTCTCTTGCCGCTTCAAGCTCTTCCTTCCATTTTACGACCTGTTTAGCAAAATCCGTTTTGGCTGCGCCCTCTCCAAAGAGAGCGTCGTAATCAACCTGAGCTTTATCGAGCTTAGACTTTATTTCCTCAATTTCATCAGCAATCGTTACTATATTATTGTATATTATGCGCTTTATTATTGATAAAGGCCTATCTTTTTTCAGATAATAGTTCTTATAAACATATTCATTTGATTCTGATTCATGGATATATTCGTCAAGCTCTCTCTGTTTCTCATCAAGTTTACTCTTATAAAAATCTATAAATTCCTTAAGGGATGTCTCAGAGCCTTCTATGTTTCTCTCAAGCGTCTGCTTTGTTTCTATCCACGCGCTCTCCACCGCATTACGTTTTGTCTGGGCTGCCACAAGTTCAGCAGTAGCCTTGCCCGTATAATCGTAACAGGATGTTTTGGTCGCAAGCAGTCCGGAGATATTTTTCTGATTCTCGGCCTTCTTGGCCTCAAGCTCTGCTTTCTCGGCCCTGTACTCCTTAAGCCTTACTTCTTTTGCGGGATCAAGCTTCTTTAGCTGCTTTTCTATGGCTGTAAGTTCATTACCATATGCCTTGATTATCTTATCAAGCTCTGCCGCAAGAGTCTCATTGGCGGTGCCGCCCTCAGTTTTTATCTTATCCCGCTTTTTCTTTGCCTCCTCAAGCTCGCCTTTTAAGATATCCTTTCTTGCGAGAGTGTTTTCGTATTTGTCGAAATTGTCCGCCTCGGCCACTACAAGCCTTAAGTTTTCCTCCGAAAACTCAAGTCCTTGATTCTCAAGGTATGCGGTAGCCCACTGTCCGTACTCACTGCCGTAAAGCATTGCGTCGGAAAGCTTGTCAACAGCTCCGGCATATATAGCCGCGCCGTTCTCTAAAAGGGCCTTATCGATCTCTTCATCGGTCACATCACTCTTTGAAAGCTCCGCAGCCTTTGCAGCTTCCAGCTTTACTCTGGCGGCCTCGATCTCTTTTTCCAGATCATCTATCTGTTTCTGATAATCTGCTTTAAGAGTTTCGTCTAATCTTGTGCTTCCCAATCCTTCTATCTTATGCTTGAGCTCATATATTTTTTTGTAATCTTCGTCTATCAGATTCTGGATTGAATCGATCTGAGCCTGTTTTTTCCCAGCAAGAATAAATTCTACCGCCTGATTCTTGATAATGGCATTTCTTGCTTTAAGCTCCTCCTCGCTCTTTTCGATCTCGTCGTCATCCTTTGGAGCATTCTCGTTTTCAAGTTCTTCCACCTTTGAGTCAACGATAGCCTTCTCATTAGTGATAAGGGTATTGATCTCCTCCGCGGTAATATTCGATGATACCTCGGAAAGCTCTGTCTCTATTTCGGCAATGCGCTTTTTATAATAGCTTACAGAGCCGGAATCCGCTTCCTGTCCATTTACTTCCAAGGCGGCTTCAAGAAGATCCTTCAGCATATCAAGCTCGGTCTTGAGCTCCGCAGATTTTCTCTCGGTCAGGATATGTCTTGCAGCGATCTCCTGCATATCAGCATATGTTATCTCGGTATCGGCGTACAGAGACTGGCTGAGTGTACCGAAATATGCTCCTCCGATATATTCTCCGTCCTCAGAGAACATGCGGAGAGAAAGCTGTCCGAGATCTCCCTTAACGAACGCCATGTAATTGAAAGGATCCGCTGCGGGAACAAGCTCATTTGAATACAGATACAGATTCCTCTCGGCGCTTATATTGTAGAATGCAACAGCGCTCTCTGTATTGAAATTTCTTGCTACTCCGGCCTGATCGAAATCAAAGCGGAGCTTGATCATATCCGAATCCTGATTTTCCTCGACGGTATACGATCCGACTATTTTCTCACTGGGAGTTTCCGGCGTTTCATAGCCCACGGTCATATTAAGAGGACCATAGGAAACATCCGGATTGATCGCACAGTCGTCGATAAAATCGGTTCCGTCGTAAAGTCTGATAAATACGGAATTTACATCTTCAAGAGTAAGCCGCAAGTGCCTTATCGCTTCTCCCTTGGCTGTTCTCTCACCGATCTTTCTGCCATCCGACCAAAGTTCAAAGTCCGTGACATTATATTCGAAATCCTCGGGGATATCGATGTAGAGCATAAACTCTTCGGAATCAACTATGGAGCGGATGCTGTATGTAGCACCCTTCTTAATGATGGGGCTCATGAGACTGAGCGAATCATCAATCCCGTTTCCGTAGTCGCCGGGAGTTCCGAGTCCCGCATAACCTGTTACGGAAGCGATCGCTTCTTCGTTAAAGTAAGCAGAAGCGCCGCCACAAGTGGTCTTATCGTATTCATAGAGAGTCTTTGAGTACAGGGAAAGTGCATCCTTGACCGCGCTGCGCGCACTCTCATACTCGGCAAGCTCTGTATCATACTCCTCCAAAGAGAGCTGTCCCAAAGCATTAAGGACCTCATCGTAGATGAGCTGATTGCGAAGAGCTTTGAGTTCCCTGACTGAAGTCTTATAGCCCTTTCTGGTCTCCATAAGATTGTCATAGCCCTCTTCGATAGCCGACTTCAGTTCATTGACCGCACCATTGTACTCTTTAAGAGCGCTCTCGTATTCAAGCGCCGCTGAATAAAGTACATATGGATCGTCCTCAACATAGCGGATACCGTCTATCGCGCCCTTGAACCATTCCTTGGGGAACTTGAAGAAAAGTATCTTGTAGGATCCCTGCCAGGGCTGATCTATCTTTTTAAGGAATGCATCATAATCCTTCTTGAATGCTCTCTTGTTTATCTTAGATCCGTCCAGTGCCTGCGAGATGTAGGCATCTATCATGGCGATATTTCCGCTGTACTGAGACTTGCAGAGAGCATAATTTGTGCTTAGAGCAAGTCTTGCAAGCTCCATTGCCTGTTTTGCTTCATAGACCGTCTGATCACGCTCGATCGCATAATTCTGGAGATACTCGATATTATCCCTTGCTATGCTGGTAGATACAAAAACATCCTCAAAGCTGTAACCGACGGTTATATCAATCCCGATCTCTTTTCCCAGCTTTTCCTTTGCTCTCTGACATTTTGATTCCTCGGAAGCAAGAGCGCTCTTGTAGCCCTCGATCTTTTTCTCCTGCTGATCGACCTGAGCCTGGGTTGCAGTACCTTCGGCGATCCTGGCCTTATTTTTCTTTATAGCCTTTTCAAGCGCCTCTATACGCTGCTTTAAGAAGGTGATCTCAGCGATGGACGTGATTATATCAATGTAGATGCCGCTGACCTTTTCGTTTTCGGCAAGCTTCGCATCCTCTATCTTATGCTTAATCGTATCGATCTCATACTGAAGCTGGGTGGGCTTATACGCAAACTCATACGCCTCGGCCTCATCGGGATTGGTAGGGAAATTGAAATCGAGAAGAGGAGTCCATCTGAAGGTCTTCATATTCCTCTCTTTTTCACGCAGTGAGCGGAGTGATGATTCTCTCGCAGCATATTTAGCGTCTATCTGGAGCTCGTATGCCTCGATCTTCTCGCTGTTTGCTATGGCGAGTGCCTTGGCGGAGGCAAGCCTTAATGTCCTTCCGGCTACCGCTTCTTCAACTTCAGCCGTTCCCGTAATCACAGGAAGAACGATGGGAAGTGCAAGCGCAAAGGCAAGCACGAGAGCAAGGATGCGCCCGGAAAATCTGTTAGCAATATTCAGTTTTCCATGCTTTCCATGCTTTCCTGCCATACTCTTTCCTCAATACCTGTTTTAGAAATCGGCAAAGTCCAAAATTAAAATCTTCTTCATTCCCGGAGTCTACTCAACATCGGCAAGGCTCTCAGCCTGGATAAAGTAGAAATAGAATGTGTTCACACCGGGATCGGTGACAAATGTATAAAGTATTCCATCCTTGTGATAGGTATGAAGATATACTTCATAATCCATATCGTATTTTGTGATCTCATTGTATTCGGTAAATACCGAGTTCATATCGATATCCGCCGGGCCGTTAAGGACTATACTGTCCGAAGCGGCATTCAGCTTGTTTACGCACAAAACCTCCGGAAGCGAAGCATACGAAGTACCGACATATATGGGCTGTCCGAGCACCTTTGAGAGCTCGTCAAAGGTCGATACCCTTCCGTTTGCGGTGGGGAAGCTGTTCTTGAGCACATAAACGGCTTCAACATTAGCTTCGGTATCGATCGAATCCTCGTCATAATACTCAAGCGTCATGGCGCTGATATCTGCCATAAAACGGGTTCTCTCACCGTATGATTCGTACAGCGTCCTGCTTCCGTTGTAGGCTGATGCAACCTCGGATGCCTTCTTTGAGATAAAGTCACTGTACTTGATATCATCCACGGAAAACTGTCCCCTGAAGATCGCATTATGTCCCATATCATAAAGCGTTCCTTCACCCTCTTTCATATTGAGGGCAAATTCTCCTTCATACTCAAGGCTTCCGTTTTCACGATAGAGCTTTCCGGTTCCGCTGTGCAGATTTTCATGGAAGGTTCCGGTGTATTCGAGGGTTCCGTCCTGATAGTACTGCGTGCCCATATTCTCATACATGCTCTTCGTGAAATTACCCTGGTAGACAACCGTTCCCTGAGGGTTCATAAGCGTACCCTGTCCGTTACAGGATCCCTTCGAGACATCGCCCTCATAGGCCAGATATCCGGACTTACCTTTTATTCGCACGGTTCCTTTTGCAAATTTCAAAAGGATGCTGTTGTACTTGTAGGTCTTTATTCCGTCAGTGTTTCTTCCCGGGAAGAGTCCGCTCCACGAATTGATCAGAAAGGCTACCGAGAGAACGCCTATGACAAGAACCACCGCGAAGGCAAGCTTACGGCTTACGAGCCACTGCCCGATCGAATAGTAGTCGTCCTTATGCCGGGGCTTGACATTAAGAGTCTTCGTGAAGAAGGTCTTGATGAGTTCTGTAGCCCTGGTAAGCAGGAAGCTCGGCTTTGTATATAGCCTGACCTTTGTAATGATCGGCGTTATTTTTGCTTTTGCTGACTGCAGCAGTATTTTAAACAGATTCACGTTTACTGATTCTCCGTTTCAACCAAACTTAATCCATGTGAAGCTCGCCTACGAAATCAAGCTCCATCTCGCCGTCAAGATACTTTTCACACTCAAACAGATACCATTTACTGAGTTCATCGTCAGGAGATTCCCTGAGGATCTCAGAGAAAACTCCTCTTGCAATGTAGAAATCCTTTTTATAGAAGAGATCAAGCGCCTCGGCAAAGCGTGCTTTCTGTCTTAATCTCCTGCTTCTGACTGCCGGAAGTTCAGCATCAAGAGCTTCATAGAGCTTGATCCTTCTCTCCGGATGAGCCTTGTCGGGTATGATAAATCCGATATATCTGAAATCTCCGCCTGCCCCTTCTTTCTCAAGCATTTCGCCCGTGATAATGAGGGCAAATCTTAGGGATATGAACCATTCCGCGTAGGACCAGAGCTTTTCGGACTCCTCGGATGAGAAATAAACGGCCGCCTGTTTGTCATCTCCGGCTACTCCATAAATATATGGCGCATAGTGCAGGATCATCGTGGCTCTGTTGAAGCCCCTTCCCTTGTCCTCACGAAGCTTCTGCATAAGATCTACACCGAAGCTGACCGAATTGCCGTTTTCTCCGTTAAAGAGATATTTCATGCTGGAGAGCTCGCTGTCATGTGAGATAAGCACACCGTCGTAATTCTCCCTGCAGTTTTCGGTGATCCCCAGAAGTTCGCTCTTTCTGCTGATTTCCTCATGTCCGGTTCTCTTCTTATCAGGGATCGTAAGAAGTGCAACTCCGCCGTTTGCGCTTATGACATCACCGCTCTTTATCTCGGTAATAGACTGTTTCTTTAATATCTTCTCAATACTCTTGGGCGCAAATCTGAAATAAGCCTCATAGGTCAGGAATTTGATCCTGTTGGTATTGATTATGTTCTTTCTGATCTCCGTGATACTGTTCCACATATGGTTCATATCACGTCCGATGATCGCACCCTTTTCTTCGGCCTCTTCTCCTTTTGCAAGAAGAACGAGCGCATTCTGCAGCTTTCTGATATCTCCGGACTGTAGAACGATAAGGATAAGTCCTAAGAGACTTCCTAAAACGTAGATCACTGCGATAAGCTTTATGCAGTTTCCTGCATCAGCAAAGAAACCTGTGTATATCGACTGAGCATCAATTATGGTAATGAGAGCGAAAGCCTGCTGTCCCGAGGGATTAAGGCTGCTGGCAAGAACCGCTTTATCCCTGCCCTTTAACCTGATCTTTTTGAAAACATATCCGTCGCCGTTTCCGATATTCTTAAGCATATCGGAAACCTCGCTGCCGTATACCTCCTCAATAAGTCCCGAATTGTTTCCGGAAGCACTGATCACTACATTTCCGGAAAGTGCATCGACAACAAGCACGTCGGACACCTCTACTCCGGCACCCGTCGTTCCGACACGTCTGGTCACTCTGTCTGAAAGGATTCCGTATTCATCGGAATTGTAGAGATTTTCCGAATTCAGGTTGAGAAATGCATATCCGTCAAAAATACTTCCCGCATCCGCTACCGCGAAACGTACATATTCCTTCTCGGCAACATTTCTGTTATAGAGCGCTATAAAGAATACCAGACCGCAGGTAAGCACAAGGAGCAAGGTCTCATATCCGGCAATGGCATATGCTACCCTTCTTCTGGTGCGAAGTGCAAGCCCTATCGCAATTATCAGCATTGTGCCGATGAATGCACACAAAAGGGGAATGACAGGGTTGAAACTGCTTGTGCGGATCAGAGCCTTAAGTCCTGTTGTAACCTTTGAATAAACGGTCTTGGCAGCATCATTGTTGGCAAAATAGCCGGGCTCCGAATTATCGTATCTCAGATTAAAATTATCATCACTGTACTCGGCATCCGTAAAGAATCTTGGCCATACACTCTCTCTTGTGTCAAAAGTGACCGGAGTGGTCTTGGCCTTTTTCCACTTTTCGGAATCTTCCGAATACTCTCCCGTAACCTCGATCATGGAAGCAGTCTTAACGCTGTATACATAAGCCTGCTGACCGTTGTCGGAAAGAGCTGTCAGGAAAAGAGTATCCTCTCTGGCTGAAAAGCCGGAAAGATTAAGTTCCATGGGAAATCTGAAGACCGGAGTGATAAAATTCATCCCGAATGAGTCGTTTAATATAGCGACACAGTACTGGTTTATCATCCGTCCGCCGTCATTTGTCTTTCTCTCGAAAACAACATAAAGGTTCTCTTCAACGGAATCTATTCCCGATATATTCCAGCCCTTCAGCATCTTGTCACGGGATGTATCATAAATGCCGAGCTGTTTTCCCTTCAGATCGGATTTCCATATAACTCCGTTATTTCCGTAATTGTCGGTAATATAAGCGGTCTCATCGATGAACACGGCGTGATTATCCTGCGTGTACTCCGGCGTCTCGCTGTTTATCCAGATGAATATTACCGAAAACAGCGCTATTGCACTGATCCATACGATAATAACCGGTATTAATATTCTGCTGATATTTTTAGACATAAAGGTTTTGCTCCTAAAACAATATATCTATGATTTATTGCAACAATGACTCGGTTCCGATCTTTTCGAAGCTTCTGATAAAAAGCCTCAGCCACGGTACATCTCCGAAGATCAGATTGGTTAAAAATGTGATCAGCACAAATACCGCAAGTATCAGGCTAGTCCAAAGAAGTATCCTGAAAAGGATCTGCTTATTTCTGTTAAACCAGGCCTTGAGAGTGGCGAGTATGCCATTTTTCCTCTCCGGCTCAGCCGCTATCTCAACATCCTTGTAGAGGTCCTTAAAGCTGTGATAGCTGGATTTTTCCGTCTTCTTTTTGAGAAGCACATAGCTGTTTGCCTTGCGCCTTGACTTGGGTTCCAGCATCCAGATAAGGATCTTTGCACATTCGATCGCACATTCTCTCTCTCCGATGTCCGAATTCAATTCCGTAAGATCGATCCTGTAGCTAAGGCTTATCGAGCCGTCCCTTGCCATCTGAATCTCTCTCTGTTTCAGCACAAGATAGAGAACCGGCCACGGCAGATTGCTCGTCATACAGGCTATGATGAGATTGACACACACTTCCTCGCATTCGCGAAGAGACATTGCGCCTCCCATATAGAAGCTCTCAAGCGCCCTCTCCTTAACGTAGGGATAGACGATGAAAAATCTTCCATCGTCCGAGAACATCTTTATGACCGTATTTTCCTCGAGATAGTCTGCCTTGTCATAGACCTCGATAAAGCGTCTCATCACATAGTGATCCGCCACCGAGAGCACGGTATAGAGATTGCCCTTTCCGGAACTGTCCTCACATATCGTGACCTCGTTAGCAGCGCTCTTTTTTATCTTCTGTACGGTTTTATACCGGTTCGACCGTATTTGTTCGCTCATCCTGTTCTCCGTATCCGTTCTTCTCAACGATTGCATACGCATAAGTACATATTACGGGCATGTCAGTGCAGTAGATCCTGATCTCATATACTCCGGGCTTAGCGGGTGCAGTATAGATACCGTCTGCCGTAATGCTTCCGGAACCGTTCTCGGTAAGTTCGTAGGTTATGCTGCACTTATCCATATTGTTGAAGCGCACACCGAAGTAATGATTCTCTTTTGTACCCATACGAACTGTGGGAGTCTCGGGTGCAATGCTCTTTCCGGCAAGTTCCTCGCCGAGTCCGAGATCGTTTCCTGCGGGGAATTTGATCGCTACCCAGCGGTAAGTGAGTACGAGATAATCCACATTATTAAGAAGTCTCGCTCCGACTACAAAGCTTCCCTTGTCGTTTAATACACGGACCGCTGTCTCTGCGTTTACTACAGTGCTCTGATCCTGAGCGAAGATGTCAGGATTGCCGTAGATCGTGCTCTTCGCATTTGCTCCGAGAGCTCTGTCCTCGCGGACAAATTCATATCCTACGTCAACATATACATTTCCTTTTCCGAGTCCGTGAACGATCTCGCCGGAGTAGTGGATGCTGCCGCGTCTTGCATTCTCTCCAATAGGAATCTCAAGCACACCGGTTGCGATCTCGGGATAAAAACCACCGGCCTCGCCGGCTCCGTAATTCTCGGGTGCGGGAGCATATACGATGTTTCCTGAATTTCCCGGTCCGGCTTCTCTCACGAAATATTCCATGAAATCCGCGCGTCTCATGTCTTCGGCCGGTGCGGTCACATAATTCTTGACTCCGCCCTCTATAACTTCCTCGATGATGTAAGCACTGTCGGTCCTTACAAGCTTAAGGTCTGCAAGACGGATGAAATCGCCCAGGCCGCCGATATTCTTAAGCTCTAAGTTCATCTTTCCGATCTCGCGGTTTACTATCTCTCTGGGGCTCAGATCAGATAAAAGGATCTTGATTGCAAAATTGGTGGGAACGGTAACCGCCACATCATTTTCATATCCCACTGCAGTTCCGGTCTTAAGTATTATATTGGATTCGGCTGCGGGATTATCGAGAGTGGTCATCCAGTAATCAAAGGACACGCTCTCTTCTTTCTTAAGAGAAATATCCGTAAGCTCGATAGCTATCTCATTGGTTCCGTCAGCGGTGACAAAAGCGGGAGTCTGAAGGATTCCGGAATAGGAAAGCTTAACGTCCTGATCGCTGATCTTGGTAACGGTGAGCTTTGCCTTGACCGCTTTTGAACGGCAAACGGTTGAAGGAAGCGAAAACTCCATAATGTAATTCTCGCTGGCGAGAAGCATTCCCTTGCTTAAAAACTCTGTCTCCATCTCGAAATAGATGGGCAGATCCTCACTGTCCAAAAGGAAGAGTTCATATCCCTCTTTTACTCTGTTGTACTGGAATTCCTTGTCGGGATCCGACTGATCGATCGCATATACTTTATGAACAGGCTCTTCCTTGTACCTCAGGCAAAGGCAGGCCGTATTAGTCTTAAGACTGTCGAAGCCTTCAAGAGAAGAAAGCTTTTTAACATCCGAAGTCTCAACAACCACCTCGCGTCCCATTCCGTCTATAGCAACTCCGCTTTCTACCAAAAGCGAGAGATCGTCAAGGCTGAATACTCCGAGACCGCATACTATTCCCGGGCCATACATAAGGCAATTCAGAAAACGGCGCTTATTATTGAAATAATCCTGCTCAGCCTGATAGTCAGCACTCGAAAGCCTCTTCTTAGGATAGAAACGGTTTCTTTCAAAGGGATAAATCTGCGTATTTTTCATTTTAACTCTCCTATAATCTTTATCTTTGGCTCATTAATTTACTAAGTAACTATTCGCCCCGGGGCTATCCGTCTTTGAACTGTGTAAGCTCGGCGATTCTCATCTCGGCCCATGAGTACTGTTTCATGTATTCTCCCATATATTCGTTTACCGCAAACGGATCACGAGCCAGAAATTTGAAATAATCACTGTCTATCATATCGGTCTTTATCGCAACCGAATTGTATTCCCGTATGAGAATGTCATCAAATCCCTCGTCACGGAAGGTCTTTCGTATATCCGCGATGAACATTCGAAGCTGAGAGTTTCTCGAAAGGGAATTCTCACCGTCCTCCCAGAGAATGCTTATCAGCTCTCCCATCGTCACACGGCTCCCGGCATTGTCTATTAAATATGCCAGCAGTTCTTTACTTTTTGACCTTTTAAAGACCACCGGCATATCGTCAATGAAGACTTCGAAATTGCCGAAGCACCTCGCGTATATCCGTCCGTGTTCACGAGCCACCGGGTATCTTAAATTATCGAGTACCTTTTTTACATCCTCCGCCGATGCGGGCTTTATCAGATAGCCGCTGGCGAACAGCTGATGTGCATTATATGCATATTCGATATGTCCGGTGACAAAAACTATATTCAGCTCGGGATAAATGTCTTTAAGCTCCTTCGAGAGCACCAGCCCGTTCATCGACGGCATTTCTATATCAAGAAACGCTACGTCCAGCGGATGCTCCTTAGCAAAGGATATCGCCTCCTGCGGTGAGACCAGACCGACATGCCTGCCTCCGGGATCGATCTCCTCAAGGGTGCTCAGCATGGCATTTATCGCAAGCTGTCTGTCGTCAACTGTGATAGTATTCAATCCATGCACCCCATTTCAAAACACTCACCCAAACTGTATGTTATCATAATCATTGCAACAAAATCGCAACAAATCATAATCAGTATTCTCCAAAATATTTAAATACCATTCCGCTTCCGGCATATTCCTTCGCATCGTTCCAGTAAAGGTTTTTGCCTTCAAACCCTATGCTGCCTCTCCCCCTGGTATAAATGCTCTCTTCCGAGACATCTCCGGCTTCGTCGTAATGAGTATCTATCCTCTCGCAGTCAAGATAAACTATCTCGCCGCTCATTACATTTCCCGTAAACGACCAGAACGACACCGTATCCTCACCGGTCTTCCTCATGATCTCCCCATGGCAGACAAGATCTTCTCCAACCCAGATATCAAGTATCGTGCCACTCTCACTGTCGGTCCACTCTCCTGCAAAAGCCTTTGCCTCAGTAAGCTGCGCTTCGTATTCGGAATCCGTGCTTTCTGCTGCCGTCGCTGTATCCGGATCCTTCACTTCTTCCTTCTTCTTGCATCCCGCAAAAACAAAAGCAGATAAAGAAACAAAGGCAGCGAGGAAAATTAATTTTCTGATTCCCGCTTTATTTCTCATTTCTCCCCATCTCCTTTATCTCTTTCCGCTAAGACCCTGTCCTTTAGCGGAACGGATATCCTGACTATCGTTCCGTTTCCGGTACTTGCGATATTAAGATCCCCGCCGCACATAAGAGAAAGCCTGTCCTGAGAATTCTTGATCCCGATGCTTCTGTGCTGTGCCTGCTGGGGTGTCTCGGATCCGAAGCCGATACCGTTGTCCTCAACCATGATCACTCCGCGGTCACCGTCTCGCAAAGTCGATATTTTGACCTCACCGCCACTGTTTCTGGAAGCTATTCCGTGCCTTATCGCATTTTCAACCATTGGCTCAACGGAGAGAAGCGGTACCTTGAAATCCAGAAAGCCTATATCGTATTTAACCGTAAACCTGCTTGCGGGATCGGCCTGCTCAAGAGCAACGTATTCCTTTATGCACTCAATTTCCTTTTCCACCGGAACAGGTTCTTCATCCGTCATCGCCTCTAAGTTCGCCCTCAGGAACCATGCAAAATGCTGGAGTTCCTCGGCGGCCTTAACAGGTTCTTCTATGCAGAGCTGCTTTATGGCAAGTATCGAATTAAAAATAAAATGAGGGCGGATCTGGTTCTGCATGATCCTTATCCTCTGCTCCTTGATCGCTGCATCCTTTGTCGCGATCAGCTGTTCTCTCCTGAAAGCCCTCGAAGCGCTCGAAGCTATATATCCCGCAAAGAGAAGTATTCCCGCGCACTCTGCCATATTGGCTCCCATGAATCTGTGTTCAACAAATGAGCCCGGCAAAAGCGAGGTTACGAAAAAGCATACCGCAAGCAAAGCAGTAAATATCAAGCTTAAGCGCTCATGCCTGTCGGCGAACTTAAGGAAGCGGGCTCCAAACAAAAAAGCAGCAAATATTACCACTCCCGGAATTATCTGTTGCAGAAAAAACGGCTGCAGCCTCTGAAAGCTGTTTGCCCCGTCAAAATTATATAAAGTATTTGTAAACTGTGAAACCGAAAGAAGGACAAAGCCGACCACGCATAGTCCGATCCCGAAATATGTCGAATAAAACATTCCGTACTCGATATTCTTTTTGTCCTCTGCATCAAAGGCGCCGAAGAGTATCCGGCTTCTGAAGTAAAGAAGTCCGAGAGCCACATTTGCGTATGTAAGCGCAAAGACAAGATAATTCGATATGCGGACAAGTATAAACGCTGTCTCGGAATCGTTTCCGTCAAAAATAAGAGCGACTGCTCCGCAGAAACCTGTAAGAGATGCACAGGCTAAAATAATGCGAAGATATACCGCTCCTTTTTTGTCGAAGTTCTTAAATCCGGTTGACATAAGTAGGCAGATAATGCAGAAAAAGGCACCGCAGATCTCAAACCCTACGTGATATGCCATAATCATGCTTTGTGCCCCATTCATAAATCAAACCTCCGGTTAAGAACCGTCTTGTATCATTTTAAGTAAAAACCGTTATGTCAAAAGGTCACTCCTGCTTTAAAAAGGCCAGTCCCTCACCCGCCGAGTCCTTGTCGTCGAGCCAGAAAACACGATCTTTGTAATAATACAGCACTCCGGTGCCATCGGTATATATCTCATTCGTGGTAACTCCCAGATCCGAATCGGCATCCGGAATAAGATATTCCGTATGAGTGCAGTTTTCATAGGAAAGTCCGATGGAATCCTTAGAGTTTACAGCCTCAAACACATAAGTATTGATGTATGAGACATCCGATGAAGGTATCGATACGGAACAAAGATACTTATCGCCGGCCTTCTCTATGGTAAGGACTGCAGTCTCTCCGATAGAGTCGATATAACTGCCTTCCCAATCAAATCCTTCGGGTGGTGTAAAAACGGTAGTGTCTATATTTTCATCTGTATCAGCCGGTTTCTTTTTAAAGAAGACAAGGTATCCGACTATAAGAAGTGCGATAGCTACGGTAACGCTGGCAATGATTATTATCTGTTTTTTCATATGATCGTCTGTTCTTTCCCGGTATTCTTGATTTTTCCGCGTAAATTTTGTATCTGTGTATTCCTTTAAAATTTTAGAAAACACACATAACTATACTATCACATTTTTCCTTGAAATTAAATAAAAATATATAGGATTTTTTCATATTTTTCAGAATATTTCAGCCCACAGATACTCCCATGAAAACCTATGAGTAGTAGTGATCATATAGTTTTCCTCCTGTCTGTATCTGCACAATAACAGATAAAAAAAAGGCAAAACAATAGGCCATGACATAAGTTGCCATGGCCACTACGCATTTGACGCGAAAAGCGATCAATGCTCTGTTGTTGTTTGAATACTGTCAAAAGTTTGAACAAAATGTGTCAATTCCATCAGAAATTCACCGCTGTCCTCGCGTATCTCCGTGAAAGCCTCCATCTTCCCTGTTTTGCTGTTTTTGCGATAGGAAGTGGTATAACGTCCCCATGGATTGCGGACGCGCACCATGAGAATTTTCGTTCCGTTATAATCCATTTTCATTGTTCCGAGAACCGTATAAGCGTGTGCACCCACAACGCCGACTCCCATGCTTTCATTTCCGGTTTCAGATTTTGTTTTACCAAGCTTCGAACGCGACCCTACACCAATCAGGAGCTTCTTTTCCTTCCATTCATTGATATTATCATACACCCGCATTGCTTCTTCAGAATATCTTCCCGAAAATATTTCCTCTGTTTTATCATGCACAGGCATTAGCTCTGCGCTTTTGCAGCTCGCTTTAAATGTCCGGACGGCATCCGCCTTTAATCTATTGACAATCTCATCTCTCGAGATCTTAACCTTGGAATCAACTAATAAATCGTAACATACTTTAATATACGACTTAAGTGTACTGTCTTCCTGAACACTCATGATATTCTTTTCCATATCCTCCGGGTCATATAATGTGTCGCGCAGAGCCTTTCCGTAATGTGCTAATTCCAGAATGCGATCTGCCGCTACGGAAAAAAACATCAAATACTGGAGCCGCTTTGCGCTATCCATTTTTTTCGGGAGCATTCCTTTATGGCTGTCCTTGTGATAGATATATGTAACATCCGCATATTCAAATACTGCCGTTTCCTGATCCTTGAATTCGTTAATAGCTTTAGGGTCATCCTTAGGAACAACCATCTTTTTTTTGTTTAAATCGGTTTCCTTAAGCAAAAGATCCCTTGGTGTTCCAACACCATATACATTATTGCTTACACCATTATAAATCTCTCCCATTTTACCGGTTAGTATAGGGATTGCATCCGATTGCATTCCCCCATTATTGATGAAACCATAGTCGATTGTATCAGGATCCGTCATGATATCCTTTTTCCTCAGCCTGTCATAATTTTCATTTACCTCCCTGTAAAAAGAGGTTGCATTATATTTCTGAAGATAGATCGTGAAGGATTTGCACAGAAGGTTTACCCAGAATGCGCCCTTACTTATTTTCTCATCGACTGTCTTATTGATTTTTATATATACCGGCTCCATATTTGTTGCCACGAAATTCCCCGGTATATTCGGATCGGGTTGCATTTCATGATGGTAAAGCCGCACCACAACATTATCCCCATCTTCCATAAACATATCCGTGATTGCTTTCGGATCTTCTGCCACAACATTCGCAATACTTGCGAGGAGATAGCAGTTACCCATCTTGTCCTGCGCAACATCACTCACACAGGGGACATGAGCAAAAAGCGGGTCGCCCTTGTGCTCCACCATTTTCTGCGGTAATACCTTAATTATCTCTTCACCATTCGCTTTCTGTTTGATATCGGTAGTCTTATATTTGTCCAATTTCGTAAAATCCGCGATCTTGGCATCTGTGGGCAAGGTAAGCGTCCCCCGGGTATCCCTCTCCATCATCTTCAAAAATGACAAGAAGACTTTCTTCTTTTCATCGGGCATGGTCGAATCCTTGATAACATTTAACCTTTTCATGATGTCAGAATAAAGTTGATACTCCCGCTGCTGGGTTTTTCTGTTACCATCATACGCTTCTGTCCTATAGGTTCCGCTCACTTTTCTGCCTATATCTTCAATCTGCGAATATTCATTGATCAGGTTAAAAAGGAACATTTCCTCATTCGTGTAATAATCTATGTTACTGACTATTTTATAACCCTCGAGCCGGCATCGCATACGGAGGTAACTTTTGACCGACTCCTGCTCATAATCCGAGAAATGAACTTCTTTGTTCCATTCATCCAGATTCAGCCTGCCATCCTCTAGCACCTCGATTTTTTTGTTGGTGCGCCGACTTCCATCCGATCTCTGCGTCCGCTTTCTTAAGTTTGAATCGTATTTTGCATTGATTTTGAACTCTTCCTCTAAAACCGTAACATAGTCCTGACCGACTTTTGCTATCTCATCAAAAATCCTCGATGAAAGCTGTTCCACCTCCTGTTTCTTTTGTATGGCTACATCCTTGCCGAAGATGAGCGGCAAAGATGTCTGGCGATACTTCTCGCAAAGATCCTGTAGCCCCTGAAGTGTCGAAATACACTTTTCCAAATACGTGCGCACGCCCGTGACATCCGTATCCCCCGGCCTACTCTCATAAGTTTCCTTTGCTTTAAAATATGCCCCTAAGTTTATGCGCAGCTCTTTCATGAGCTTATTATCATCTTTCTCCGCTTTTATATATGCCTTATCAAAGCCTATATACTTGGGCATCGGCTCCGGCTGCCCGGGATTTTGGCTACCCGATTGGATCTTAACCTGTCTCTGTTCCAGGTTAGAAAGATTCACCCGGCCAATCCCATTAATCACGGTATTCCGATTCATCTGCTGATTCTGATAAACTTGCTGATTTTGATCCTGCTGCAAAAAGTTTTTTACCTGCAGAGTCTGATGTTCTTCCTTATGCTGTTCTTCCTTTTGCTGTTCCCGGTTTCTCCTTTGCTCCGCAAACAACAAATCATTAATATTATTTTTATCAGACATGGTAAATCCCCCCCTTACTCAAACGAATCGATTTCCCCACAAACAGCGGTGAAAAAATCATGGAACTGTTCCTCGTTTACCATCCCCGAATCAACAGGGATCATGGCGGAAAATTCGACACAGGACTCCCCTTCATTTATTTCCCCGACAGTCATCGGATGAGATTTCTGCCACGTCTTCAGATAACTGGCGATAATATCCGGCTTTTCGTGATAAGGCCGCTTGCCTCGAACATTAATGACATAGCTTTCCTCCATACCCTGCACACCCGGCAGAATGGAGATCATCATTTCGGAAAGATCCCCATCCCGGGCAACAACAAGCACCGTATTCTTCCATTCATCCTGGATAAGCGTCTGATCGCCATACCCCATTTCTTCGAGGTACAGTCTGATGGACGTGAGTCTCGGCATCACCAGACCCATATCTTTTGATTCCTCCAACAGTTGTCTGTCTGCGGTCTGCGCCTTGCCTTTCAGTCTAAGCCAGGCAGTGTGCAGCGGAACCTTGGGCTCGAATTCGCTTTCGGAAAAAGCTTCCACTACCTCCTCCCTGCCATCGCCTGCAACCGAAAAACCGCAGGCAATAAGGAAATCGTCCGTTTTCCCGGACTCATCAGAGGGATAACGGCTGTAAACCCCCATGACATTGTTCTCCTCCGCAAAGGCTATACACCTGGCTAAAAGTTCTTTCCCGATGCCCTGTCCGCGTACTTCTTCGTCCACAAAAAGCCACAGTATTCGAAGTTTGTCTTCCTCCTGACCCGGTATCCGAATGAGGTTCTTATCCTTGATCAGTTCCACCATTGCAACACCGCTTACAAGATCATCCTCGACCACGCCCCATCCGGATACCGAATCCCGAAGAATCATCTGCTGGATCATACGCGGCATATAATCCTCAAAGGACAGGATATTATCAATTGTCAGCGGAATATACTTAAAACGTTCAGTCATTTTGTTTGCCCTTCCTTCTCCTGCTTGTAGCGGTTTTTAATTTAAATTCTCCCAATATCTGCTATCATTCGTGTCAATTCCCGTATATTCCAATTACGGAAGTATTCCGTAAGATAAGACAGATCTGCCTCTCGCACGCAGCCAATCTCCATCTGCGCACTGAAGCCATACACGCTCTTAACCTCCAAAAGCGTCTTCATCATGCAGTTGTCCTGCGCCACCGTTCGCCCGTCCAACGTCCGAATCACCAGTGCCTGCAGACTTCCCGAAGGCCTCTTATGTACTAAAAATAACATCTCGGCCCTGCCTCCGGACATAACGGCGTGGCTCACATCCCTATCAATCCATTCCGTCTTTTTGGAGATAAGCCTCTCGGCGTTGGGGATAATGTTTTTCCTGCCCATACTCTCTATTACCATCTCTAACATCTCGCCGGGCAGATCTGACAGCTTATAGATGTCTTCGCTTTTCTCCTTCATAGACGCCGCCGCTGAAAGAAGGCTGCCCACCGTTCCCTCGATCCGGTTGCCGAAGGTCTCGAACCTCCGGAATCCCCGCATGGCAAAAAAATCCGAGACTCCCTCTTTTGCAAGTCCCGGAGGCATATCACACCTCAGCCGTCGGATGCCTGTTCCGGCAACAGCCGCGGCAACCTGCGCGATCAACCGGCTTCCGATTCCGTTTCGTCGTTGTTCCTGTTCCACATACAGCCATTTGATCTCAGCTGCGGAAGGGTATATCTCACCGATTTCTCTGAAAAGGTCAAAAACGATGATCCCGATCGGGCGGTATACATCCTCTTCCTCCGTGGTACGCAGCACTCCTATGGCGTATGTCTCCGGCATCGAAATTGCTTCCGCTGTATCCGGGGATATCAGCGAATTAAACTTAGCAATCCGCTCCTCATTCACTTCGATGAATGTGACGTCCATGATACCTGACATAATCTACCTCTTTCCATATTCAAAAATTGATACATAAGTATCCTGTCTCTCTGCAAGTAATCCTACTATACCAAAAGCTCTGCGTCACGGACCATATCAGATAAAAGATCCTCTTCACCGTAAACATATCCAAATGACGCCATATCGTCGTTTTGTCCCATTATCTCTTTAAAGGACGCCGCCTTCTTCTGAAGCACTGCTTCGCCGGTTTTATATACGAAGGCAACGAAAGTTTTTTCCGATATCCTGCAGATATCCGCTCCCGGAAAATTTTCCTTTAGCAGTCCGTCAAACTCTAAGACATATTTATCTACGGCTTCGGGGCCGTCCTTTTCCCTTATCTCGTCCAGATGGTTCAAATTACAATAAATTACTCCGGTGGCACGACCACGATCCCGGTTTTTCACGGCCTCATCATAAGCCCGTCGGTTTTTAAATCCTGTTGTTGGATCCGTATAGGAATCCTCCTCAAATACTATCCGTCTCATGTTCTCCTCAGCTATGGCGTGCTCCTGGATTATCACATATATTACCACAAAGGCCAGAGTCACAATTGGATAGGTAAAATCTATCTTCGAATAGAAAAGCGTGATCCAGGAATCAGCTATTGGGAAGAACAAAAATCCTCCGAAGGCCAAAAGCTGGACTGAACTCATGGCTTTCCTGTAGCTGAACAAAACATAGTACAGATACAGTATTCCCAAAAACATCAGAATGCTGATATAGTCTGCCCATTCTCCGTCCATTACCTCGCCGTTGTCCATGTATATCATCTTCTGATTCACGGTACCGATCACAGTGAGAATGATATCTATTGCGGTTATGGCCATAACCGGAAATGATGCCCAGCGGGGTACGGATGCTTTGGTGTCTATTATGGAAAAAAAGTACAGTGCAAACAGAATGAACATGACAGGAGTCATGATGTATGATACCATACTTGCAGCAATGAGTCCGATACCACTCTGCCCCGGATCAATAGTCACATAGCTTATGGCATCTCCCACGGAACCGATAATTGCCGCTACCAGACAGCACCTGAAGTACAGGGTGCTTTTGTTCTTGGTCTTTGTTCCGAACAGACTGCCGAATAACAGTATTACCAAAAATACTATGCTTACTATCTCTGATGAAATAATTACAACACCCATTTTTACTCCTCGCTGTACTCATATTCAAAGGAAGCTCCTATACCATCTTCCCTCAGGATATCCCCGAAGTTGCTGATCTTCTTTTTAAAAGCAGCCTCGCCCCTCTTATAGACAAAAACTTCAAATTCATCCTCAGCCGTCCTGAATATATCAGCGCCATCAAAGCAGTTCCTTACAACCTCGGAAAAACGGCCCATGTTTTCATCGGAACTGTCGCTTAACTTAAAGTGCACCACGCCCTTTACGCTGCCGCGAACATCCGACTTGATGATCTCATCATATGCCCTGAGGTTCTTCTCCCGGGTAAGGGGATCCGTATACGTAGCCTCTTCAAATATCTTCTTTCTGATGGAGCCGTCCGCCACTGTCCTTTCCTGAATGATCACATATATGACCATGAAAGCCACTGCCAAAATGGGATAGGAATAGTCAATATACAGATACAGAGATATAAGCGTATCCAGTAAGGGGAACAGTAAAAAGGCTGCGATAACGATAAGGGTGCTGCGATCCAGCGCTTTCCTGTAGTAGAATAAAACCACATACATATAGACCATGCAGGCACAGAGGGCAAAGCTCAACAGATTGCCCCAGGGTCCCTCCACAAAGTACCCATCCTCAATGTACAAAAGTCTGCCGTTAAAGGATCCTATCATACATGCGATAACACACAATCCCGTAACTACGGCAACGGGAACTACCGTCCACTTGGGGACCACCACCTTTTTTTCTATCACCGAAACGGTATACAGAGAAAAGAATAGGACGATGAGTACCCATGCAATGTATGTGATCATATTGATCAGCAGTGTAGCATTTGTCATACTGCCATCCACAATATAGCTTACGGCGTCAAGTATAGCCCCTATAATAGTGGTGATCAGGCAACACCTGTATAATCTTGTGGTCTTATCCCCGCCGGAGACTCCGAATATGGAACCACACAGTATGACGATCATGAAAATGGCACTGACCACTTCTGTTGTTATGATCATTGATTCAGAATTAATCACTTTGGTTTTGCACTCCTATTTTTAGCCTTTTTATATTACCTATTCTCTATTCTCTCACCAAAGAAGGCGGGCTTTCCCTTTACCCCGGGCAAAAGCTTTTTGATAAGCTCCGCCGAGGCCTTTCGGGAGCGATGTATCACTATCTCAGTCTCCGGCGGGAATTTCTTTTCAGCCGCTTTTACACTGCTGGCTATCATGAACACCAGATTCTTAATATAATCCGGGCCGCTGGCGTACAGGAGCACGGGAACCGCCACTCCCGAAGGAGTTGTCCTGACAAGGAAGAAGCCGTTGACCTCATCATCCGTAATGGTACATGATGAGACCTCCGTGTCAAACCAGCCCATGGACAGACAACTTAAGTCCTCAAGGATACCGTTTTGTCCGTTGAACACGCAGTTTCTGATTCCGGTTCTGTACTGGATGACGGAAAGATCTTCGAGCTTTACTATATAAAACGGCACCTTCTTAACCTTTTTCACAAAGTCAAGATTCAGAGCATCCTTAAGCGTAATGCGTACTATCTCGCTCTCCTTTGCAATCTTTGAGTAGCCGTGCTTTTCACAGATGTCCGCCATCACTTCGTCCTCAGATTCATAGAAGGACTCCGTGATCTCCTCGTCATCCACGCCCTCTTCCCGGTATATCCTGTCGAGCTCGGCGTGGGCCTCATCGCTTTGGGCCTTGAAAAAGAGAATTCTGCTCAGAGTGTCCCTGTCATCATCATCAAGCCCGCAGACTTCGTAAACCATTACACCGTTAATATTTCCGTCATCGTCTCTTGTGCCGTAACCACGATAGAATTCCCGGTTCATATCATCGGTCAGATCTTCGCCCAAAAGCTCGGTGAATTCAATTAAATTGTCGTCTGATATCTCAAACACATCCATAAGAAAATTCCTTAATGATCATTTTTTTCTGTCATCCTATCCGTCGTAAAAACATTTCGTAAAAACCTTTTGTGGTTTCCTTTTTCTTTTTAAATACCGAATCCATCGTGACCGAAAGCGGCTTATCCTTATGATCGGCATTGTACTTATCCACCGCCTCCGATACATCATCCGATATCATCTTAAGTGCGCTCCTTTGTGAAATCTCCACAAGTACAAGAATCGTATCATCATTGTAGCGGACTACCTCACATTTTTTGGGAAGCGCCTTAGATAAAAGACCGGAAAAATCTTCCATGAGATCAGTGTCGGTAAGCCGGTATATCATACCGCTTTTGGGAGAAAAGTTCTCCCTCTCTATGTCATTTTTTAAATACCTGAGATAAAATCTGTTGAAAAAGCCGGTCTTTCCGTCGACAAAGCTTTGCTCGTTAATAAATCCGGCATACACATTGCAGAGTCCGATGGCAAATCCCAGTGTCATAACCGAGTAAGGCGTAAGATTGGTGATGAGCCCCCCGGCAAGAACGGGTATCACAAAAGACCACACATCAAAAAACTTAAGTTCCCTGCTCCTTCTTTTGTGTACCGCGATCTGAATAACACATGTAAAAAAGTAAAAATATCTGATACCATAATAAACGTACATAAACCACGTGGTGTGGTACATAACATGCTCATCATAGTAGAATAAAATGCCGGTAAATACGTTTATTATGTCAAGTGCCATAAGCAGAAGCATCGGTGACGCAGACTTTAAGAACTGTCTTTTTATACCGTCCACACTGTGATTAATCTCATAATTTACATATATCAGCCAAAGGAATATTATGAGATTTAAAACAAACTCAAGAAGAGTCTGAAGCGTAAGTGCCAGAGGGTACGCGCCGGGAAACTCGTGATATTTCCTGGCATAGGTTGCCGCATCAAGAAGCGAAAGACAAAAGCAGGCAACAAGAAGAAGCCTGAAAACCCTGCTCGAAAACTTATCTTTTATAACGCCCCTGCTGCATAGGATAAATACTCCGAAAGAAAGTATCGCAGCCGCAGCATCGACATAAAATGTTACATGTATCTCATCCAAAAACATCACTGCACACTCTCTTTCATACTAATCTCCGCAACTTCGTTCATCGTACCCAAATGTGTAAACGCAATGGTGATTGCGGTGCCCAGGGCAGCCATGGAAACTTCTCCCACCGCAAAAGTAATAACAGTACTTATCACAATGGGCATTGCATAAAGCCACATTGGGATAAGTACCTTTTTATCCTTCGTTCTGTATCTTGCTATAAAGACAAAGCCCGTCACAATATAAGCCACGATAACTATATACATGGGGATGTATAGGATCTCCCTGTGATATCCCCCCATCTCATCAACCGAAAAAATGATTCCCGTTGACTGATTCAAAAATACAAGTCCGAAGGTAAGGACGCCGGGGATAAAGGCCGGCTGCATCCCGATCTTTTTTACCCTTCCCTTGTTCTTGAATCTGAAGATGCAATAATCAAACCACAGCATGGAAAGGAAAGTAAACGCGATATAGAAAACAGTCATTGAAATGATCTGGATGTTTATGATGACGGTTCCGGGCTTATCCTCGGTGATGTATCCAACTATATCGGACAGTGCCATTATCACGGTAAGTACAAGCATGCCAAAGAACAGGCTGTCTGATTCCAGCCCGCTCTTTCTCATGATCCTTGTCTGACGCAGTATCCCGAACACCAAAACCATGGCACTGACATCAAGGATGATGGTGGCATAATTTAAATGTGTTAATTCAAAAAGCATGGTACCCTGTCCTTATTGCCCCCTGTACTTATTGAGCTCTAAATGGAGATTATAAGCATCCGTTGTATTGATAACAAGTTGCTTAGCCTCCTCTCCTGCCGCCTGTGCTGTTTTGTTAAAATCATTTATAGCCTGTGTCTTCATGCTGATTTGGCTTTCAAGCTGCTCGATCGCCTTGGCATTTTTCTTCTTGCCCTTTTTGTACAATTTCAATAGTTCCTTTTGATCGTTCAAAAGAGTATGGTAGGAATCAACGAGCATAGCCCGCTTTTCTTCTCCAAATATACTTTCATCTTTTGCTACTTGCTCTTTTACTACTTGCCCTTCTTCATCTTCTTCATAAAGATCGTCGTAATACTGGTTTGTCTCTGATTCCATCGCCAGCCTTTCTTCCTTTTCAGCCTTGCTGTAATGGAATTTATAACCCTTTCTGGATTTAAACAATCCCTCCAGGAATTCCGCATGTTTTTCCGCGTAGGTTCCGACCCACCCTACTTCGTGTCCGGCATTCGCAAAATTCTGCAAAGCAAATATTTTTTTGCCGAGAGTTAGTATTCCTGCTGTAATACCTCCGGTGATCGCTACCAGTATCTGAAAAGGTAGCTTGCGGCGGCTAAACGTTTCTTTCAAACTGTCATCATAATTTTCGTATTTTACTCCAATCTTCTTATGTGCTTTAGTTTTTTTCAACTTCTTTATTTCTTTTTTTGCAAATTGCTTCATCTCGCAAATCTGCTGGTAGCGCTTATACTTGACGCTGTTCTTCTTCATAAAACAGCCAAACTTATAGCGTGTATACCGGCTTGCGTTGGTCTCCACATTTCCCAGCTGTCTGATGAGAAGTTCTCTATTCGCACTCTCTCCGGTAGCGGTTTCGACTAAATGCTCATACAATTTCCATGTCTTTATAACATTATCATAATCGCCGTCAGAATCTCCTCCTATGTGTTCGTATTTATTACGGACTTCAACCGGCACGGGCTCTTGCGGGGTTCCTCCTCCCTGGGGTGTATTTACTTTTTCCTTAGTAACGGGTAAAGTTGCGCCGATCTTCTGCTGCACCTTCTCCTGTGCGGTGGTCAAAACCTGCTGCGATTTTTGAGCATTCTGCTGGAGATTGCCCATGGTCTGCTGTTTCTGAAGATCCAGCTGCTGGTTTTCTAAGGATTCTGTCTCCTGCTGGTCATAGAATTTTTCTTCATCTATATAGCTCTGGCTTCTCTCCAAAAAGCTGTCGTTGAAATTACACATAATCTTTTACCTCCCCGATATTACTCTAATGTTCCGGCCATGATCCGGCTGTTTAGTTCTTCAAGTTCATCGTCCTTGATTTCTGTAAGACTATCCGCAAATTCGACATCAAAGTCTTCATCCGATGCCTGTTTAGCTGCCAATAGTCCCTCCAAAAGATACTGTCCCAGTTGTACCGGGCAGATCTCTTCTATGAAGAGCGCTATTTCCATCGAATCCACGGGAATATAAAGCAAGGTCTCCTCACTGCATTTAATGGACACTTTTTTGAAAAACGCGGAGATCAGTTTTTGCTCGGTTTCAAAAGAACCATCCTTTGTATTTAAATACTCCACACGTATTCTGCCTGAGGCTTGTCTGTGAGCCAAGAGAAGCGCCGTCATTGTAGTCTCCGTACCCATATAGAAGCTTAAGTCCGCATCAATATAACCCGAATTCAAAAGCCCGTCGGTAAGATAGCCGGGGCGTCCCATTTTTATCAACGCATTTTTCAGTCCGTTTGTATTCACTCCGTCCTTAAGTTCTGAAACGGCTTTGACGCCTTTGCCAAGCTCCTGAACCTTGTTAGTGTTTTTAATATCTCCCACACGCATAAGGACATCCGGATTGATGCTCGTCTCCGGCTCAAACATCCAGGAGGTCATCAGAAATGCATTAAGGCGGTCCTGTTCCTGACCGTATCCTATGGGACAGTTCATAGTAATATGATCGATCCCGTTTTCCTGCATGCTTCCTAAGATTTCTGCGATCAGATGATCCGCGATTCCCTGCTGTCTGAAATCCTCATGGACATAGAGCCATAAGATCCTGCCCACATTTCCGTCGATCGCGGGAGAATAATCCACTCTGTATACGATAGCTCCTGCTCCGTACTGCTCTCCGTCTTTATTGCGGACTGCACCGAGCCCGCTGAGTTTTCCGACCTTAACGTCTTCCTTCAGGTCCGCGGAAAGAACCTTGGAAAATGATTCGATATTTTCTTCTGTGATACGTGTAACAAGGGGCGCCACGAAAGATTCATATTCGCGGCTGCACTTTTTTAACTCTTTCAAACGGTTTCTTCCATATGAAGTAAGAGGCCCGAGAACCTTTGCCATACCGGCCAGAACATCTATTTTGAAAGTATATGCCGTCTCAATCTCGGATCGGTCTGAAGGATTTTTCTCATAAGCCTTGACATAATCATCCATGCTGCTGTTTACCGTATTCAGCAAAAAATTGTAGACTTTGATATCCTCTGCGAGAGATTTGAGATCGTATGTTTCTTCACCTTCGGAAGCCTTATCGTCCACAAGGCCCAGGACTTCTTCAACAGATTTGAATTCCACCGGCTGAGATGTATTTTTCTTTTTCATAGTTACCTCCTATATCGCATCTATCATGTCGCTGAAACCGACATGCATATCCGAACATATAATCTTCTTCATTATAAGCTTTTCGTTTTTTTCACGATATGTGTCTTCAAGGGCTTTTTTTTGCATATTTATATGCATATTTCTCCGGAATTATGTTATTATAAATTGCATGACGGCTTAATACATAAGTAATAACAGGCCATGTCCTCATGAGGACATTATTATCAAAGATGTACTGTTAAGGAAGGGATAACATGGAATTTTTATCTACAGCCGAGACTGCAAAAAAATGGGGCGTGTCAAGAAAAACCGTCACGAGATATGCTGCTGACGGAAAGATAGTAGGCGCTTATCTCGTGGGTAACACATGGATGATCCCCGCAGATGCAAGAAAAGATACCGGTAATGTCCTTAATATATCAGAAAGCAAAACCTGCAAAGCGGATAGCAGCACATATGAATATCACTTTCCCCTTTATCTGTACCGGGATTTCTACAATCTTAAGAAGGACCTCACAAGACCTGAAGAATTAAAGCTGTATTGCGCCTTCGAAGATGCACTTAACGGCAGCTATGGGGCTGCCTATGAGCTTTCAAAAGAGGCATTTTCAGTGACCGATGATCTGCCTATAAAGATCACATGCCTTTATCTGATGGCAAGAAGCAGCCTGTATGAAAATAATTATAATCTCTTTATGAAGCATACCTTAGAGCTTCACCAAATATTTGCGGAGAATTTTGATCACAAAAAGGAGCTCCAGACACTTCTTATAGATCTCGAGACCTATTATAAAGGCTTTGATTCCCTGATATATGCTTCCTTTGACGCAACTGTTGATTACAGCGATGAGGCCTACCCCATCATCACTACCATGACACTTTACAAGCAGATACTTCTGTCCCTTAAGAACAAGCAGGAGATAGATACCACCATGTATGAGATGTCGCTCAAGGCTTTCGAAAACCGTGGCTACATCTACCCTTCTATCCTGTTAAGCTCTGAACTGGCCTTCATCTACCATCAAAAAAAGCAGCTTAAGCTTGCCTATCGCTATGCGAAGTATGCCTATGACTTAGCTAACAGGAATAACGGTTTTGTAATGCTTGTGGATTTGTATTCCATGAATCCCGGGCTCTTGGACAAAGCACTGAAAGCTTATAAGACAAAGATAAACCCGGCCCTTGTACGGTTGACTAAAGAGCACAAGAAAGCCTGCATAGGCCTGATGATCTATCTGAAGAAGCCCCAGTCACTTTTTTGCTTTATCAAAGACGATTATGACTATATCTATTATGCTATTTATAATTTCTCAAATAAGGAGATCGCCGCAGAGAAAAAGATAAGCGAAAGCTCCGTGGCCCAGCGCTACAACAGACTGTATCGTTTCTTTAATGTAAACAGAAAGAAAGAACTTGTAGAGGTTTTCATAAACAGTTTGGATACATACTAAAATAAAAAAACTCCGGATATTTGATCCGGAGCAAGCAATTTTAATTATTTTCTTTTATCAGTCCTTAAGAGATACAAGCTTCTCGATCAGCTTATCGATCTCCTTTTGAGAAAGGACTAACTGATTGTTGTCGATCTCTCTGTCGAGCGCATTAGACTGGTCATATTCCTTGATCGAATTAAGCGCATCGATAAGTGAATCAATCTCTCCCTGGGAAAGAGCTACGTTGACATTCGGCTTTAACACGGGAGCCGACTTGAAGGTTCCCAAGGATTCAAGAAGCTTATCTATCTCGCTCTGAGTAAGCACTACCTGGTTGTTAAGTATATCTGCGGAAATAGAGTTGTCATCGGCATAATTCTTTAACGAGTTAAGAGCATCAACAAGAGAATCGATCTCAGCCTGAGATAATGTTTTACCCATCTTCCGTTACCGTCCTTTGCAAAAAAATCTTTTCCTAATATTACCATACCTTAACAAATACATACAAGAAAAAAATGATCTATTTTTTGTTCTTTTTCCATTTTCTTCTGGGATAATCATCCTGCCTGTACTGCCGCTTTTCCTCTTCTTTTTCGGGCAAAACCGGTTCATCGCTGAAAATGTGCTCATCGCCTGCCGAAGGATCTTCCGAAGGGTGCTCACGAAGGTAGGCTTCCTCGGCTTTCTTAAAGTCCTTATTGTAGAGCTTTGCCGCGAGGAAAGCCGGTGCCGCAAAACAGAAGAACAGCTCTAACGGGAAAAGAAGCAGTCCCAGATTTCCGATAAAGAAAAGTGAAAACGGAGCCGCCTCGGCAACAAGTATAAGAAGAGTTCTCGGAAAATGCCTGAAGGCAAAGACAAATGCGGTCTTTAAGGTCATCGGGATCGTATTGACGAATTTAGCCTGAATCGGATAAACCATGGAGCCGACAAACATGATGAGGAATATGAATACAAGAATTCCTCCGAAAACATAATAGCTGATCGAAGTCGGGTTGGCATAGAGCAGATAAAAATCAACTCCGAAAAAGCCCATTACCAAAAGGAACAGTACCCAGATGATCGTCGATTGTTTGAAATTGTCCTTAAAGGAATGAAAATACAGCTTTACTATGCCGCTCTCCTCGTCTCTCACAAGCTTAAGCATGCAGTAATGCATGGCGGTAAACGCCGCCCCCGCTGTAATAAGCGGAATGCAGAGCAGGACCGTCAGTGCATTCACTATGGCTATATCGGCTATCTTGCCGAGGAATCTCATTAAAGGACTGTCTAACTGGAAAATTTTCAAAGCTTAAATCTCCTAAAAGATACAGCCGGCGTATGCCGACTGTATCTTCGTTGTTATTTTGTTCTTGATTCCTTCCGATCTCTTATGCAAAAGGATTCTCGGTAGGATAAGGAAGGCTCTTGGGCTGGTTGTATGCGATATCCTTGATTCCAAGGAACTTGAATACCTCGAAGAGATACTTTCCGACATGTGAGAAAGCAACTGCTCCGTGATGAGGATATCCCTTCTGAACGAGAACGTGACGATAGAAACGTCCCATCTCAGGAATAGCGAATACACCGATACCGCCGAAGGATC
>JAEEGL013202810.1_pt1 | contig 41444 bp, 58 predicted proteins | sample 9134231 | NCBI WGS metagenome assembly JAEEGL01 (sample SAMN16246548, study PRJNA631951) | gut metagenome | biome: gut microbiome; feature: rumen; material: fiber-attached | host: Bos | place: Iran: Karaj | collected 2018-10
GCCGATGATGGCACCTGCAGCATTGGCTTGGGCTGCTTCGAGGGTTTGCTTGTTGCTGATGCCGAAACCAATCATGCGGGGGTGCTTGAGGTTCATGGCGTTGATGCGTGAGAAGTAGGCTTGCTTGGCATCGCCGAACTCTTTCTGCGCACCTGTGATGGCTGCTGAGCTGACCATGTAGATGAAGCCGTCGGTGTTGTCGTCAATGAAGCGGATGCGCTCGTCACTTGTCTCGGGAGTGATGAGCATGATGATGCGGATGTCGTACTTGTCGGCAATGGGCTTGTATTCTTCCTGATAGTCCTTGAAGGGAAGGTCGGGAATGATGACACCATCAATGCCCACCTCTACACAGCGCTGGCAGAACGCGTCAAAGCCGAACTGCATGATGGGGTTGAGATAGCCCATGAGAATCAATGGGAGCCCCCCTCCTGTCCCCCCAAGGGGGGATGATGTGCTGTCCGGATGGTTTTCCTCCCCTTTGGGGGAGGTTAGGAGGGGGCTTCTGTGTAGTTCTTCCAGTTGCGAGAAGAGTTTCTTCAGTGTCATTCCGTTGCGCAGTGCCTTGGTGGCAGCATCCTGAATGACAGGACCGTCTGCCATAGGGTCGGAGAAGGGAATGCCCACTTCAATCATGTCCACACCTTTCTTCTCTAACGTCCTGATGGTCTGTGCGGTGCCTTCCAGCGTGGGATGTCCGGCACAGAAGTAGATAGAGAGGATTTTCTCGCTCTTAGTGGCGAAAAGTTGATTGATTCTGTTCACCATATCATTTACAATTTTACGATTGACAATTTACTATTTATTTCAGATTGAATTATTTGACGATTTCAAGAAAGTCGTGGAGGAGAGTGGGGTCCTTGAGGGCTGGAACTGTCTCAAATCGTGAGTTGAGGTCAATGCCGATGAAGTTGACAGTTGACAGTTGACAGCTGAGGGATTTGATGCGTTCGGCATCATCGGGACCTATGCCGCCCGTGATGAGGAAGGGCGTCTTCCCCTTGTAGTGCCGCAGGATTTCCCAGTCGAACTGCTTGCCACTGCCTCCATACCCCTCGCATTTGGTCTCGAAGAGGAAATAATCCACCAACCCTTCATACTGCGATGTGTCCTCCAAGTCCTTTTGTGAGGCAATCTGCACCATCTTAATGAGCTTTGTTCCTGCTTTCAGATGGTGGGGAAGTGCCTTGCAGAAGTCAGGTGTCTCGTGACCGTGCAGCTGGATGATGTCGAAGCCGAATGCCTCTTGTCGTTGCTGTATTTCCTCTGGTGTGGCATTGACGAACACGCCCACCCGCTTGCAATGTCGGGGCAGATAATCTGGCACTTCGCTGACATGGCGCGATGAGGGGGGATAGAAGATGAATCCCATCCAATCGACATTGCCGAGTTCATCCACTTGACGGATGTTGTCGGCATCGCGCATGCCACATACTTTGATAATCATGACAGTTGACAGTTGAAAATTGACAGTTATTGGGTGACTTGGGCGATGAATTCCTTGAGGGCTGCTCCGGGGTCTTCGGTCTTCATGAAGGTCTCACCAATGAGGAAGCCTCGGAAACCTGCTTCACGCAGTTCACGCACGGTTTGCGGATTGCTGATGCCGCTTTCGCTGACAAGGAGGTAGTCCTTGGGGAGCAATGAAGCGAGACGATAGGAGTTTGCCACATCGGTGTGGAAGGTGCCGAGATTGCGATTGTTCACGCCCACCATGTCGATGTTCTCACCCACATACTCTAATTCTGCCTCTGAATGCACTTCGAGCAGGGTTTCAAGTTCCAACTCGTGCGCTTTCTTTGCAAGCGTCTTGCACTCTTCCTTGGTCAAGTCAGCAGCGATGAGCAGCACGGCGTCGGCACCTACCATCTTGGCTTGATAGAGCTGGTACTCATCCACGATGAAGTCTTTGCGCAGGATGGGGCATGTGACTGTAGGACGAGCAGTGCGGAGGTATCTCAGGCTGCCACCAAAGTATTTCTCGTCGGTGAGGATGGAGATGGCACTGGCACCATTCTGACTGTAGGAGGCAGGAATGACGTCTGGCTTGCCTTCTTCCTTAATCCAGCCTTTGGAGGGGCTTTTGCGCTTGAACTCCGCAATGATGCCTGAGGCACTGTTGGCAAGACTCTCACGCATGGAGCGGTGTTTGCCGCTGCCTTCTGCCATCAGGGTATCCACACTGCTGTATAATATGGCAGGTGCGATGATGGCTTTCTGCTGTTCTATCTCGATGCGCTTGTGAGCTACAATCTCTTCTAATATGTCTTTAGCCATGCTGATTGTCAGGAGTTGATTTCCACGAATTTCTTGAATGCCTTCAATGCCTTGCCGCTTTCCAGCGATTCACGAGCCACAGCCACGGAGTCTGCCATGGAGAGGTTCTTGTCCATCACGCTGATGCCACAGGCAGAGTTGGCAATGACCACATTCTTCTGTGCCTCAGTGGATGTGCCTTCCAACACAGCATCGAATATCTTCATGGCTTCTTCAGGTGTCTCACCACCATAGATGTCGCTCTGCTCGATATATTTCAGCCCTAAATCGACAGGGGTGAGCACTTTCTCGAAGTTGTTGGTGCAAATCTTGAAACCGCTGGTCAGTGAAATCTCGTCGCAGCCATCGTAGGAGGTGATGACACCGAAGTTGTCACCAATCTTCTGGTGCACATTCGTGTAGAGACGGAGCTGTGCCTGGTTGGCTGTGCCGTGCAGAGAGTTCTTAGGATGGCAGGGGTTGACGAGAGGACCGAGCAAGTTGAAACAAGTAGGGATGCCCAATGCTTTGCGTGTGGGACCTACAAACTTCATGCCGTAGGCGAAGAGGGGAGCGTGGAAGTAGCAGATGCCTGCCTCTTCGAGTGAACGTTTCAGTTGGTTGATGTCGTCAGTGAACTTCACGCCATGACCTTGCAGCACATTGCTGGCACCGCTCACGGATGAAGAGCCACCGTTGCCGTGCTTGGTCACTTGATAGCCTGCACCTGCAATGACAAAGGCTGAGCAAGTGGAGATGTTGAACGTGTTCTTGCCGTCGCCACCTGTTCCCACGATGTCGAGTGTGTTGTATTCAGAGAAGTCGAGATATTTGCCGGTTTCGAGCAGTCCCTGACGGAAACCGAGCAGTTCATCGACTGTAACACCGCGTGTCTGCAACGCCATGAACAGAGCTGCAATCTGCTGTACATTATACTTTTCCTCAACGATGTTGAGCATGATTTGGTGGGTGTCTTCCTGTGAAAGAGTTTGCCCGTCAATGAGTTGTAAAAGATACTGTTTCATATTGTGCTTAATGTTTTAACCAGTTGCTGATGATTGTTTTACCGTCTTTTGTCAGTACACTTTCAGGGTGGTACTGGATGCCTCGGATGTCATATTCCTTGTGTCTGAGCGACATGATGAAGCCTTCATCCGACACGCTCGTCACTTCGAGACAAGCAGGGAGTTCTTTGGTGTCAACCACCCAAGAGTGATAGCGTCCCACCTCAATTTGTTCGGGCAATCCCTCAAAGAGGTAATCTTTCTGGGTGATGGTTGTGGGTGTTGCCACACCGTGATACACTTCACTCAGGTTGGTCAGGTGCCCACCGAAACTCTCTCCGATGGCTTGATGACCGAGACACACACCCAGAATGGGTTTCTTGCCTGCGTATGTCTTGATGACATCGAGCAGCAATCCTGCTTCGCATGGAATGCCAGGACCTGGTGAGAGGATGATTTTGTCAAATTCCTCCAGCTGCTCCATCTGGAACTGGTCGTTGCGGTACACTGTCACTTCTGCACCCAGTTCCTTGACGAGATGACTCAGATTGTATGTAAACGAGTCATAGTTATCTATAATTACTACCTTCATAACATTATAGTTTTTCAGCGATTTCAATAGCCTTTCTCAATGCGCCCAGTTTGTTGTTCACTTCCTGCAGCTCATATTCCACATTGCTCTTTGCCACAATGCCGCCACCTGCTTGGAACCACAATTCGTTGTTACGGCTCACGAAGGTGCGGATGGTGATGGCCTGGTTGAGGCTTCCGTCAAATCCGATGCTTCCTACACAGCCACCATAAGCACCACGGTTGTGTGGCTCATATTCAGAGATGAGTTGCATGGCTCTCACTTTGGGTGCACCAGAAAGGGTGCCGGCAGGGAAAGTGTCGATGAAGGCTTTCACAGGGTCGGCTCCCTCGTTCAGTTCACCACTCACACGCGACACCAGATGAATGACGTGACTATAGAATTGCATATCCTTGTAGAAGTCCACCTTCACGTCATGGCAGTTGCGACTCAGGTCGTTGCGTGCCAGATCCACCAGCATCACGTGCTCTGCATTCTCCTTTGGGTCATTCTTCAGATAGAGTGCATTCTGGCGGTCCTGTTCTTCGTCGCCCGTTCGTTTCGTGGTACCAGCGATGGGGTCAATGTAAGCACGTCCCCCCTCAATGCGGCAGTGCGTTTCAGGGCTGCTGCCAAAGATGCGGAAACCTCCGAAGTCCATGTAGAAGAGATAGGGGGAGGGGTTGATGCTGCGCAAGGCACGATAGAGTTTGAAGTCATCACCCTCGAACTTCTGCTTGAAGCGGCGCGAGAGCACAATCTGGAACACATCGCCACGCAGGCAGTGCTTGATGCCCTTGCGGATGTTCTCACGGTGCTCGTCGTCTGTCAGTGTGGACCAGTAGTCGCCTACGGGCTTGAAGCCGTACTTCTGATAGGGACGGTTGTTCACGTCGTGTTCCAACTGGTCGAGGTCATCTTCCTCGCCCTCTTCAAGCAGCTCGATGAGTTTCAGCTCGTTCTTGAAGTGGTCAAACACGATGTAGTCCTTATATAAGATGTATTGTAAATCGGGCGCATCATTCTGTTCCTGTGTTTCGTCCTTCACATCGATGTGCTCAAAGTAGCGCACGGCATTGAATGTCGTGTAACCAAAGATGCCGCAGTCACTCTTGTCTTTGCCTGTGATGTTGAAACTTTGCAGAAACTCATTAATCAACGTGGCGGTATCGTAGTCGTTGGTGAGGGGCTTGCGTGTCTCCTCTCCATTCGGGAATCTCATCACGCCCACGCCGTGCTCCACAGACACACTGCCAATGGGGTGTACACAGATGAAAGAACGGGAGTTCTTGCCGTCATGATAGTCGGAACTCTCCATCAGCGCACTCTGAGGATAAGCATCGCGCACTCGCAGATAGACGCTCACAGGGGTGTTGAGGTCGCCAAGAATCTTTTTCGAGACGGTATGATAGTTGTATTTCATATTGCTTGTTGTGTTGTAGCTATAGCTGTTAATTGTGACTCATTTCTCATTTAGAGCACCGCTGTCTGATGTTTGAGATAGGTGTCCAAGTCTTTGTCTCCTCTTCCGCTTACGGTCAACACCACGACGGTGTCTTTCGTGAACTGCTCTTTCACCTTTGGCAACAATGCCAAGGCGTGAGCGCTTTCGAGGGCGGGGATGATGCCTTCCATACGAGTCAGTTCAAAGGCAGCACGGAGTGCCTCGTCATCGTTGGCAGGAAGCACCTGTGCACGACCTGTCTCGTAGAGGTTGCAGTGAATGGGACCTGTGCCCGGATAGTCAAGACCTGCAGAGATGCTGTAAGGCTCAATGATTTGTCCATCTTCCGTCTGCATCAGCTTGATGCGGCTTCCGTGAAGAATGCCTACGGTGCCCACCTGCATGCTGGCAGCTGTCTGACCAGATTCGATGCCAAGTCCTCCAGCCTCTCCCAAGATAATCTTCACACGCTCATCGTCAATGTAATGATAGATGGTGCCGGCTGCATTGGAACCTCCACCCACACAAGCCATCAAGTAGTCAGGATAATCACGTCCAATCTTCTCCTGCAACTGCCATTTGATTTCTTCTGAAATGACTGACTGCAGACGTGCCACCATGTCGGGATAAGGATGAGGGCCTACCGTTGAGCCTATAATATAAAATGTGTCGGCAGGATGACAGCACCAGTCGCGAATGGCTTCGTTGGTGGCATCTTTGAGCGTCTTGTTGCCGCTCTCTACAGGCACCACCGTGGCTCCCAACATCTTCATGCGCTCCACGTTCACGTGTTGACGCTGCACATCGAGGGCTCCTTGATACACTGTGCAGGGCATGTCCATCAGTGCACAGGCAGTGGCTGTTGCCACACCGTGCTGACCTGCACCTGTCTCTGCAATGATGCGCTTCTTGCCCATCTTCTTGGCAAGGAGAATCTGTCCCAATGCATTGTTGATTTTGTGGGCACCCGTGTGGTTCAAGTCTTCACGCTTCAGATAGAGCTGACAACCATACTTCTCACTCATGCGCTTGGCAAAATAGAGTGGAGAAGGGCGTCCAACATAGTCTTTCAGCAAGGCGTGATACTCGCGCTTGAACTCCTCACTCTCCAAGATGGGGAGGTAGGCTTTTTTCAAATCCTCCACTGTCTTGTAGAGAATCTCTGGAATGTAGGCTCCTCCGAACTGTCCGTAGAAACCATTTTCATCTACTTGGTATGTCACCATATACTTTATATTTTTTTGATTTACGATTTGCTGTTTATTTTGTGATTGAGCTGTTTCAAAAGAAAAGAGCCTATCGTAAGTACGACAGGCTCTTTTGTACTATGCTTTATGTTTGTCTTTGCATAGGGGCGTGACCATTGGACTTACGATTTTTTGAATCCCAAGTTACGCCACCACCAATATGCGTTAAACGTATGTGTCATGTTCTTTGAATTTGTAATTCGAGTGCAAAGTAAATGCTTTTCTTTGAAACCACAAAACAATTTCGTAAAAAAATTACTTTTTATCTTAATTTTGCCAAAGAAACTGATTTACACCCCTATCTTACCTAAAAAAATCATTTTCCTTAAAAAAACGTTGGAACTGTACCGTTCTCTCAACTAAAATCCTTACATTTGCCTTGTGTTTGATAAATAACCTAACCATTAAAAAATAGTATGACAATGAAAAAAATGATTCTCTGCCTGATGGCATTGGTGGCATGCTCCACGATGAATGCCCAGCGATTGGTCGCATTTAAGGGGTATGGAACGAATTGGGACAAGTCGATGCTTTCTTCCAAGAACAAACCTAACGGTTTCATGTATCGTCTGCGTGAGGATGTGCAATGTAAAGATCTGCCTAAGGTGTCAGCTGTGGAAGACAAGGAACTCTTCATCGCAGAACCTATCGACATGGGATGGCTCGCCTTCTATCGACTCCCCACAAGTGCCGACGAGTACGATTTTGTAGTGGTGCTCTACAATCACGACAAGCAGCCTGTGGAGACCGTGAATCTTGGCTATGTGACAGACAACCACTACTGCGAGGTGCAGGATGTGCGTTGGGACAGCGATAACCAGTGCATCCTCTTCAATATGGCATGCCCCAGTTATGCGGAGCAAATTGATGGAAAGGGTAGTAAACTGTACAGCTACAGCATTAAGGACAAGCGCATCGTGTGGGAAACTGACTATCTGGTGAGCAACGATATCTTCATCCTCGACGATAAATATGTCTTCTGTTCCTATGGCTTCACAAGCGAGAAGAAGTTCCTCTTCATGCTTGACAAGAAAACCGGCAAGCAGTACAGCAAGATTCCAATGGTGTACAAAGTGGAATACATGGAACTCCAGAAGAAAGGCAACGTAGAGAAACTCTTCGTAGTGGATTATAACGAAAGCCTCTACGAATACAACGTTGTCAATACACCTGCACCAGCGAGGAAGAAGTGAACGTGTGACAGAGCTAACTCATCATCAAAAAGCAGCAGCAATTTGGGAAATCTTTTTCAAATTATGGTGTCAAAGGTCCAACAATAAAAATAATCACCAATTTGTGAACGCTTTGTCTTCTTTTTATAGATATTGTATGGAGAAACATGAAACTTGACATTTTATTTGTAACCTTTCTGTTTTGCATGATGCCCTACATGGCTGGGGCACAGGGAACAGAGATTAATAGTCGTGACCTTCGTGGCAAAGTGGTTTATCAGGATGATGAAGTGGTGTTCCGCCAGCTTGACGAGCATACATGGATAGGAAACGGACATAGAGTTTATAATGAGTCACTCTACCTCGTTGAGGGTGATGAACGTGCGCTTCTGATTGATGCAGGGACACGCATACCTGAACTGGACAAGATAGTTGCAAAGATCACTTCCAAGCCTGTCATCATGGTGTTAACCCATGCCCATGGTGATCATGTGGGTGGGGTTGGGCCTTTCCCAGAGGTTTATCTGAATGCAGGTGACATGCCTATCGTTCCGAATAACATGCGCAATTACAAGGGACAAATCAAGTATCTGAACGATGGCGAGGTGATCAACCTTGGCGGACGTGAGATAGAGGTCATCTTTACCCCTGGTCATACTGCCGGAAGCACTACTTTTTTCGACAAGTCAAAACATTATGGATTCAGTGGTGATGCTTTCGGCTCGACTAATTTGCTGGTGTTCACCAACCTTTCGACTGAGATGTACACAGCTGAGAGGATTGAGCGCTATATGAAGAAGAATGACATTCATTTCCTTTTCCCGGGTCATTATAGTGGTGACAATCTGGAAACTCCCCAGCGAGTGACTGACATCAAGAACATGTGCCGCGAGATACTGGATGGTGAACGCAAGCCGACAGCCAGCAACGGTAACAACGGAGGCATGGACATGATGGTTGATGACAAGGGTGTCCGTATCAACTTCAGCAGTCGGTCAGGAATGAAATAATAAGAAAAGAAAAATCCTTGAAAACCATTTGGCTTTCAAGGATTTTTGTAGGGTGGAGGGTGGGACTCGAACCCACGACATTCAGAACCACAAACCAACGTGCGAAAACTCTCGGAGTGTCGGTATTCACTGACTTTTATTTTTGTTCTTTTTCTTCTTTTGCGGAAATTTTGCGGAAATTTTGAAAGTTTGTTACTCTATATTATAAATAATGTGATGGTCGTTAAGAAAGACTTCTGTGTGCTATCTGGATTGTTTGTAGAGTTCCTGCATCCCTTTGGTCAACTCCATGAACTTTAGCCAGACCTCAATGATCTGGTCGCTGTTGGATGGCATGTTGAGAGCCTTGAAGACCTGTTCATAATTCATCCTTTCATTCACCAACATGTCACCAGTGCCACGAAGAAGCCACTCCGCAGATAAATCCGAATAGGTGTTTAGAATATTCTCTAACTTATCGCTCCCTATACTTGAGCCTTTCAGGGCATTTTTGATTAGCCCGTTGGAAAGCCCACACTCTTGCTCTGCCCTGTAATTGGCAATGCCTTTGTGGTCAAGATACAACTTGAATCTTTCAATAACGCTCATACCTTAAAATTGTTTACAAAAGTTAAAATTTTAATAAATTGCGAAAATATTCCAAAAATATTTTGGTAATATTTGGAAAATACTCTAACTTTGCACCCAGTTAAACAAAACATAAAGGCGCAGCGGCTCGTAGTTAAATAAAACTACAGCCAACGTAAGACATTGCAAAAGTAGGGATTTTCTGCGAGACCGCCAAACCTTTTGTGTAAAATTTAGTAAAAACTCTAAATTTCGGTAAAAATGGTAGCAGAAAAAATCTCAACGGAGGATATTCAGCGCATTGGTCGTTACGGGGAACTGAAAGTGACCCTTCCAGATTACGCTGCTTGCATGTCGGCCAAGTCCATCGTTACGTACACGAAGAATATGTACCCACGTGAGGACGGACTGACTTACAAGGTTGCTGTTGACAGGGAGACTAACACCATCACGATCACAACAGTTGACAAAGAAAAATAAAAACACTAATTATGAGCGACATTCAGATATTCCAAAACCCTCAGTTCGGTGACATTCGCACGGCTGGTACTCCTGATAAGCCGATGTTCTGCTTGGCAGACGTGTGCAAGGCTCTTGGTCTTGATTCGAGCCAAGTAATCAAGAGGTTAGACGATGGGGTGGTTACTATCCACCCCACGAAAGACAGCCTTGGCAGGACGCAGAAAGCAAGTTTTGTAAACGAGGATGGTCTCTATGACGTGATACTGGATAGTCGCAAGCCAGAAGCAAAGGCTTTCCGCAAGTGGGTGACATCAGAAGTTCTCCCATCCATCCGCAAGCATGGTGCGTATGCCACAGCAACCACCATTGATAACATCATCGCCAATCCAGAGAACGGCATCAAGTTGCTTCAGGCGTTGAAGGATGAGCGTGACAAGCGTATGCTTGCAGAGTCCAAGGTGGAGAAGTTGGAAGAAGTGGAGAAGGAGAATGCACCGAAGGTTGTGTTTGCGGATGCCATCGTAGGCAGCAAGTCGAGTTGTCTGATTGGTGAATTGGCGAAGTACATCACTCAGAATGGTTACAAGATAGGTCAGAACAATCTATTTGAGTGGCTTCGTGCGCACCACTACCTCGGAACGACTGGTGAATACTACAACATACCGAACCAGAGATATGTAGAGATGGGGTATTTTGAGTTGAAGAAGAACGTACATTCAGAGAATGGCGTGATGAAGACCACGGTGACACCCAAGGTGACAGGAAAGGGAATGCTCTATTTCATCAACATATTCAGGAAGATGGCGAACCCTCTTTTTGAGGACAAGAAAATCCTTCCAGAAGGATGATGCTTCATGAGTGAGTTGGAAGAACATATCAGAAGCGAGGTGTGCGATGGCGATTCTATCTTGGTGATGAACCTCCACGACTTGCAGGAAGTGTTGACAAGAGTGTCAATGAACGCCATCGCAAGATATGAGGCGGTTCGGAAGCCGAAAAGTGACAGGATGAAGCAAGGGGAGGCGAAGAGGTACATTGCAGAAAGGGGCTTCAAGCCCTCCATGCTGAAGGTGTGGGTGGAGAAAGGCTTGATTGTTGCTGAGAAGCCGTGTGACACCCAGAATGGTGCAGTCTGGTACAGCAGAGCGGAGATAGAGAACGTAATTACATCCTATGGGATGACGAAGGTGATGATGAAGGATGTGCTATATAAGAAGAAACTAAACCTAAATTAAACGATTATGACGTACAATGAATTACAGACGCTTGCCAAGTTGATCGTTCAGGAACAGGCAAGTAGCAAAGAATGGATGGAAGCATTCGTCAAGGCTCAGTCGGAAGTCAAGGTTCCGTCCGTGAAGTATGTGTCGGCTAAGACCGCCGCAGAAATGCTTGGAATGTCTGTATGGCAGTTGTACCGAATCAAAGGGCATCTTACGCATAAGAAGAGTGGCAAAGAGCAGTCATCCACGTTGAAGTTTGATGCAGGGAAATTGGTGGAAGATTATGAGAGGTATATTGCATCAAAAAAAGCCGTGCTTGGTTTGGTTGAGAAGCGTTATGCGACATGAGAGGATGATAGGGCTGCGACTAAGACGCAGCATACATGACAATATCGCGGAGTGGAGCAGTAGGTAGCTCGCCAGTCTCATAAACTGGAGGTCGCTGTGTTCGAGTCCAGCCTCCGCAACAAAAAAGACATACCGCTCTGCAAACGGCAATGGATTGCCAACTGCATCGGACACTCGGAAGAGTCGGGATGTGGGAACTACGTCTGCCGAAACCCAATTGTAGGTGATTAGGTAAAGTTCTTGGTGGGATAAAGCCACCTATACTGAAGGGGAAACCTGTGAAGAAAAGTTGAAGGCTAAATACGAATTTTTAGCCGTGAGGTATGTCCTCTGTTAAAGAAGTGGGTAACGCCACTCGCGGCAACATATTTCTGTAGCTCAGTTGGTAGAGCACATCACTTTTAATGATGGGGTCGATAGTTCGAGTCTATCCAGAAAGACCAATATGTTTCTATCATAGTAATGATTCGTTTTTTATCATTGTTTATCAAGCACCGCTGCTTGTGAAAGTCGGGTGCAATGGAGGATTGGCTGAGAGGTCGAAGGCACCACACTGCTAACGTGGCATACGTGAAAGCGTATCGGGGGTTCGAATCCCTCATCCTCCGCAAATAAAGGGCTTTATTTATTGAATAACCATATTATGTTTTTTAGTACTTCCGACTTGATTGTGAAATTAGGTCGGATTTTTCTTTTCACTTCGACACAACAGACGAGATGATTGATCATGACAAAAGAGCAGAAAGATTACATCGTTCGTGAGTATCAGGCTGGAAGAAATGAGCCTATGCGGATTGCAAACGAGTTGGGCATCAAGACAAAGAATGTCTATGCCTTTGCCTTTTATCACGGCATCACGAAGAAGAAACGCCAGTGGACAGACTTTGAGGATGCTTACATCCGTGAGCATTACAAGCGAAAAGAGTGCCGTGGACTTCAAGGAATATCCCGTGTTCTTGGATGCAAAGTGCATGATGTGGAATATAGAATCAGGAAATTGAAGAAAGAGAACAAACTATAACAATAACCACAAAAACAAGAAAATCATGAAAAAGAAGAAAGCCAACGACCTCCCTTCTTACATGAAGGTAGAGTTCAATCACAAAGTGGACAACAACCCAGAGTACACCCAACTTGTGAGACGGTCTAAACACGCATGGGATCGTCACCCAGGCAGCAAGACACTGAAGCAGTTGAGAAGTAGGTACAAGTCCTGTTGAATATCCTATGGCACAAGAGGAATACAATAAGATGAAAGAACAGATAGGTGTGCTCGAAGAACTCCTTGCCGTCTATTCTGGCAGGACAATCGACAACATCGTCGTTCAACTGAAAGCGAGAGTGCGAGAGGTGGAGAAGGAAAGGAAGACGGCATGAAGCACTTGACAATCTATTGGAAAACCAATGAAGCCGATGTCATCACCAAGATAAGGAATCGGTTTGGAATACCTTCTTACATGTCCATCAATGGTGAGACAAAAGCGAACATCAAGGACGAAGACCTCCCACTTCTCGAAGAGACTGCAAGGAGAGGGTTCATCCAAATCAGGTATAAAAATACAAAAGAACAGAAAACATGAAAGAATTAAAGATTGGCGTTCCAGATGGCAAAAAAGCCGAATGGAAAGATTTTGACGGCACTCCAACACTTGTCCTTGTTGACGAGAAGGATGAGCGTCCTGTCATTGAACGCATCAAGACTTTAGACGATGCCATTAGAGAACTTGGCGAGAGCAATCCTTTAGTCATCCAATTCAAGGAACTGACAAAGGGTATGTGTGATGGTGAACTGACGAAGGATCTCTTCGCATACTTCAAACTCCGCATCATTGCCACAGCACTCAATGAAGGATGGAAGCCTAAATTCACTACCGATGAGTACCGCTATTATCCTTGGCTCTATTTCTATACAGAAGAAGAACTGGCTCAAAAGTCAGAACAATGGAAGAAGGAACACAAGCTGTGTCTGTTCGGCGGTTTCTCGGCTCCCGGTGCGAATTGCGGTCTCGCTTTTGCGTCCTCGAGCTTCGGCTGGTCGGCCTCGTACGCGTACATCTCGGCTCGCCTTGCTGTCAAGAACGAGGAACTTGCAATCTATTTCGGTAAGCAGTTCATTGATATTTGGGCTAACTATGTTGGTCCATTTGGTGAATAGTTGAATCTTGAAAATATGGAAAAGACTTATGTGGGCATTGACCCAGGAGCGGTTGGTTTTATCACAGCCCTCTTTCCTAACGGCGAGTTTGAGTTTTATTCAATCGACGAAAACGATGATTTGGCTTTGCATAGAATCCTGACGAGCATCAAAGAGCGGTCGTGGCAGGTCACGGCGGTTCTTGAGGATGTACACGCCATCTTCGGCTGTAGCGCAAAATCCACGTTCAACTTTGGTGAGATCAAGGGCATACTGAAAGGTCTTCTTATCGCCAATGAGATACCCTACACTTTGGTACAGCCGAAGGTCTGGCAGGGTGAGATTTGGAACAATCAAGACATGATTGTATCGTTCAAGACCGTCAAGAAGCAGGACGGCTCAGAGCAGAAGCGGAAGATTGTTGATACCAAGTCAACAAGTATCAATGCAGCCAGAAGACTCTTCCCAAAGATTGACTTGCGTAAGAATGATCGTTGCAAGAAGATTGATGACAACAAGGTTGACAGTCTTCTGATGGCAGAATACGCAAGGAGAAAGAACCTGTAACTTTCTTGTTAAAAACCATAGTATTAAAGGTATTACACATTTTTGTGTGAAGTCAGCTTAGTCGTGAGATTAGGCTGACTTTTCTTTTTGAAAATCAAGAACTAAACACATTCGTTTTATGGCAGATAATTTTATAGCAGAGCCTATCATTATTGGGCTTGATAATGAGTTGTATCATCGTGGAGAAGGATATGATCAGTACCTTTCATCCACGGAGATAAAGGACTATCTGGTATCTCCAAAGTACGCCAAGTACAAGAAGGAGCACCCAGAAGAGTTCATCATTTCAGACGATGCTCTGGAGTTCGGCAGCATGTATCACGCATACATGGAAAGTTTGCACAACTACGGCGACGACAGGGCTTTCATGAAGCAATACCACATCTTCGATGCTCCGTTGAACGAGAAGACAGGAAAGCCTTATGGTCGTGAAACGCAGAAGTATATTGCCGCATTGGAAGCGGCAAAGGTTGAGCATCCAGATTGGGAGTTCGTTTCGGAAGAAAGAGTTGGCATCGTGAAGTCGATGGTCACAGAACTTCTGACGAACTGCGGTGAGACCTCCAAGCAGGTGAACACTTTGCTGAAGCAAGGTCAGACGGAAGTTTCCCACTTTGTCGAGTACGAGGGGTGCAAGTTCAAGTTCAGACCAGACCTCGAGACAAAGAAGAAGATTGTTGACTGGAAGACAACGACGTTGGACAATCTTCATCCAGCAGCCATCGCCAAAGCCATCACCAAGTTCGGTTATGGAATATCCGCAGCGTTCTATCAGTTCTTTGAGCATGAGCAGAGCGGTGTATGGAAAGACTTCTATTGGGTGTTCCAGCAGAAGACACCTCCTTACGATGCTGTGATGGTGAGTGCAGAACGATGGGCTTACTCATACGACAAGAACTACGACATGGTGAGCATAGGACCAAGTGCCGCACTCTTCAAGAAATTGCTTGACCAATACATTGAGTGCAAGAAATCTGGCTCATTCCCAGGAGCCGAGGTATTCATTGAGCCAGGCTTCAGAGGGCATCGTATCATGGAGGTCGATGCACCGACTTACAACACAGACTTTAAGTTCTACAATAAATAACAATAAACATCATGGCAGAGAAAAAAGAAAGTACGAAGGGTGCTCAAGAGCAGGACACTCAGCAGAATGGTGCGGCTCAACCGCAACCTGCACAACAACCGTCGCCACAGAATAACGGCGCAGGTGCTCAGTCACAAGGAAGTTCTAACGTAGAGTTGGTGAAGATTTCGCAAGGTCTTCCAAATCAGTTGAAGCCTTTGCAGAACTGCTTTACAGCCCCATACAAGACATTCGTCCAGAACGGTAAGACCATTCAGGACTTGCAACGTGAGTGCAATTTTGCGGCACAAGCAATGCTTGCGAATCCTTATCTGATTACGTGTGCGCAACAATATCCAGACGATTTCGTCAATGCTTTGAAGAATGTTGTCTTGACAGGCATGACCCTCAATCCGACGCTTAATCTTGCATATCTCGTTCCCTACAAGGGTCGTGTCAAGATGCAGTCATCTTACATGGGTAAGAAGAGTTTCGCCATCAATACGGGTCTTGTCCTTGACATTGAGGCATACCTCGTTTACGCTGGTGACTTCTTTGAGATTGAGCAGGGAACGAATGCGCATGTGACCCACAAGCCGAATCCTTGGGGAAAGAAGGATGAAAAAAATATCCTTGGTGGGTATTACTTCATCAAGTACCCGAATGGTACGACCCAGTTTGACACGATGACCATTGATGAAATCAACTCCATCAAGAAGCGTAGTCCTTCAGTAGGAAAGGACAAGTCCTCTCCTTGGGACACCGACTACACGGAGATGTGCAAGAAGACGCTGATCAATCGTGCATACAAGCAGATTCCGAAGATGGGCATGTCCGAGAAAGCGCGTAAGGCATTGGAGATTCTTAACAGCGTGGACAATCAGGCTGCGAAAGACATCAACTATGGTCAGACAGTGAAGACCGATGACTTTGACGAGAATGAGGAGGTATAAGGTATGGAGATTACAGGAATTGTAAAACATGCGATGGAGAAGCGCACTGGCGTTTCACAGCGCAGCGGTAATCCTTGGGTGAGTAGAGATTATGTTCTTGAAATCCCAAATGGTGCATACAACCCACGTCATTTCGTTTTTACGGTGTTTGGTGAGGAACGCCTCAATCAGTTCGCTTTACGTAAAGATGAAGAGGTGACTATCAAGTTTGACGTTGATGCCAACGAGTATCAAGGCAAATGGTACAACAATGTACAGGCTTATGACGTTGTGCGCACTGGTGCTGTTGCACAAGCGCAACCTGTGCAAGCCAATGCTCCTGCACCGCAACCCGTAGTGAATGCGGAAGTTGCGGAAGGTCAGGGCGATGATTCAGATTTGCCATTCTGATCTAAACCGACAAAGACATGAATATCATTGACACAAGTGAAAAGTACTATTATAGCCGATGCGAAATACCAGACGGTTACGAAGTGTATAACTCCGATTGGCTGCTAACGCCAAAGGGTGACATGAAAAGTAGGCTCAGTGGTTACGAGATAGGCTGTGACGTGCTTTGTCGTGACGACTGGATGTTGCACCTTATGGAGAAGCGTTGGTTCGATGCCAACACCTTCATTCCTGCATATTTCGATGCTTGCAAGAGGGCGAGGCAGAAGGTTGTGCGAATGAGAGTGGGTTGGTGATTAAATGTCATACATTCGACGTGAGGGTGGAGCGATTAGGTTCGCTCCACTCTGCTAAAACCTTTCGTGGGAGAACCACGAATCACGAACAAAAGGATGTCGATACCAGAGTACATTATCAAAGCTGCAAGAGAATATAGCGGCAACAATGAGGATTTGTTCAATGCCTTTATTGCAGGGTTTAAGGCAACAAGACAGCCGAAAACAAAAAACATCGTTCTATCCGTTGAGCAAGAACAAGCGTTTGAGCAATGCTGGGAGTCCTACGGTAGGAAAGGGAACAAGGCAAAAGCAAAGCAAGAATGGTCTGAAATCCCTGCCACATCCATGCCTGTCATTCTTGCCCATATCAAGGCATACGTTGGCAGCAGAGAGAAAAGATTCCAGAAAGATTTTGAGCGATACCTGAAAGATGGCGAGTACAACAAAATCGTTTTCAATGGTAATCTTATATCGTTTGACCCACTCCTCTTTGATGCCGATGAATACACTCCGAAAGCAGACGGCATCTTCCAGCGTTGGAATCCTGTAAGGAGATGTCTGGAGTTCAATGGATATATCAGTATGCTCGATGATGGTTACAATGATGACAACAGACCCGACGGCGCGACGATAGCGAGTCAACAGTATGAGTGGAGATGGAGTAAGGAAAAGAAGGAATGGATTAAAAAAGAATGATAAACGAGGAAACCCTTCGGCAATGGTGGCACGTATTCAAGAATGACTCTGAGTTGGTTGAGATACGCATATTGGGTAGATTCCAATATAGCGGTTACTATAAGAATATCGACAAACTCATTGAGGACATCAAGCCTTTTGAGGAACTTCCAGATGAACAGATATACTTCACCCTTAACGAGATTGACGATGGCTGTTATGGTCGTGCTCAAAGTGAGAAAATCATCAAGAGTCCAAAGACTACGACATCAGACAATAATATCACCCGTCGTGTTTGGGTATTGATTGATTATGACCCAGTGAGAGTGGTCGGTACGAATGCAACGGATGAAGAGTTTGAATTTGCACACAAGAAAGCGCAACAGGTTTTCTCATATTTGCGTAGCGTTGGCTTCAATGACCCAGTAATCTGCAAATCAGGGAACGGGTATCATACTGTCTATAGATGTGACCTTCCGAACACGGAGGAAGTGAAAGACATACTTTCACGATTCCTTCAGTCGATAGCATTGATGTTCACAGATGATAAAGTGGACATTGATGAATCAGTGTTCAATGCTGCCAGAATATGCAAGCTCTATGGAACGACTGCAAAGAAGGGAGCGAACCTTCCAGAACGTCCGTGGCGCATGTCAGAGATTGTCTATGTGCCAGACGAGATAAAAGTCAATGATATATCCCTCTTTCAGGCAGTAGCGAACCGATTGCCAAAAGAAGAGCAAAAAGTTGCGATTCAAACGCAACATGCAGGACAACCATTTGAACTGGAGCGTTTTCTTGACGAGCACCATGTTCAGTACAAGAAAGAGGTCTGTGCGAAATGGACGAAGTATGTATTAGACCACTGCTTCTTCAACCCAGAGCATAACAAGAAGGATGCTGCCATCATTCAGATGGCGAGTGGTGCAATCAAATACACCTGTCTTCACAATAGTTGTCAGCAGCATACATGGCAGGAGGTGAGGCAGATGCTTGACCCTACTGCATACGATAGGCAGAATGACTATCAGCAAGCGCAATACAGACCGTTGACCTTTGCTGGTAAGCAACAAGCACCGCAAGTAAAACAGCCTGTCATCAAGCCTGAAACAGAGGAACTTGGGAAGAAATGGTTTTCGATGAAGGATATTAAAAAGGTTAATATCAATGAGTTGGAACATTTCAAGACGGGATTCACTGAATTGGACAGGGCTATCAGAGGCTTGTTCTTCAGTTCGTTGGTGATAGTGAGTGGTTCAAACGCTTCTGGAAAGTCATCATGGATCAACTCATTGATGATGAATGCTCTTCAGCAATCGCAATCTTGCGCATTGTGGAGCGGAGAGTTGAGGCCAGACGTGCTGAAGGCATGGATTCAGATGGTTGCCGCTGGAAAAGACTTCTTGAAGCAGGGAAAGAATGGTCAGTATTGGTTCGTTCCTACCGATATTGCTCAGAAGATTGATGATTGGATGGACGGGAAGTTTTTCCTGTACAATAATGAATATTCAAACAAGTGGGAGCAGATTTTCGCAGACATGCAGGAATTGCTCAAGGTTGGTGTGAGAATCTTCATTCTCGACAACCTATTTTCACTTGATATTGATGTTTTTGATGGTGACAGCAACAAGAAGCAAAAAGAACTGATCAACCAACTTGCCGAGTTCAAGAAAAAGAACAATGCCATCATCATTCTCATAGCGCATCCAAGGAAGACATCGACATTCATCCGTAAGAACGACATCAGCGGTACGTCTGCCATCATTGATGCGGCAGATTACATCTTCATCGTTCATCGTGTCAATCAGGACTTTCGTAACACAGTCAAGGGTGTTTTCCCCAATCTGCGTTTCCGTAAGGACGATAAGAGTCCTGAATACGGGAATATGATTGAGGTGTCGAAGGACAGAATGTTTGGTACGCAGGATTTCTTCTGCGGAATGTACTATGAATACGAAAGCAGAAGATTCAAGAATGACATTGACGAGAAGATTATCTATGGTTGGAGGGATGATATAGGTGTGCAGACGGAGATGTTTACGGAGAGTGCTGTGACACAGACGCAACCAACACCACAAACTATGCCATTTGAAGCACCGAGTGATGAAGACGCACCTTTTTAAGAACATGGAATAACTTCGACAAGGACAAATGAAATATGATAAAAAGAAACCGTTGAGGCTTGCGACTTTATGTAGTGGGTATGAGTCGCAGGGATTGGCGATGCGAAGATTGAAAGAGGTCTATCCAGACTTCGATTTCAAATTGGTGGCATGGGCTGAGTATGACCCGATGACCCCAAAAGTACCGTTGGAGAAGCAACCTGCCGTTATTGCTCACAAGGCATTGTTTCCAGAAGAGGCAGACCTCAACTTTGGCGACATGACGAAGATAGATTGGGAAAAGTTTCCCGACTGCGACATGTTGTTCTATTCCACCCCATGCCAGAGCATTTCACAGGCCGGCTTGCAACATGGATTTGCTGAAGGTAGTGGTACACGTTCGTCAATCATCTGGAATGTCCGCGATGCCGTCATTGCCAAACGTCCGAAGTTCCTTTGTCTTGAGAATGTCAAGGCGATGGTGAGTGGAAAATATGTGGGCTTGTTCAATGTTTGGCAGAGAGAGTTGGAGAAGTTAGGTTATGTGAACTTCGCCAAAGTTCTGAATGCGAAAGATTACGGCGTTCCCCAGAATCGTGAAAGAATTTTTCTTATCAGCATCAGGATAGATCCAGACGAGCCTAATCCACGTTATTTCTTCCCAAAACCTTTTCCTTTGGAGCAATGTCTTGCAGACGTTTTGGAGGAAGAAGTTGACGAAAAGTTTTTCTTGAGTGACGATATGCTTGCAAGGTTCTGCGAGAAGAGTTTGGAGGAAGAAAATCATTCTGGAGAACAGAATGACACCAACTATGATGATGACGAAGAGAGCATTATGGACGGATTCTTTGGTGCTGAGTAGGATTAGACCTTGGAATGTCTGTAATGGCGGTGTGGCTTGTACGTTGAATACAAGGTATGAGAATGCCTCCATCAATGACTATCACTCGTTGGCGCATTTTCCTAAAACATGCGTTATGTATGTGTATGAAACAGAGTAGGCAATATGGAATAAATGTTGATGCCGAGGGTAACAGTAGAGCCATTCGTGCTGTATATGGAAAGTGTGGGTTTGAGTCCATCTTTCTGCCTACAGGTCACGGGATAACTGGTGTGAAGTTTGTGTATGAAACGGAATAAGGCGACAGGAGGTGTTCGATTGGCCAAACTGATTGAACAGAATACTCCTCCGTTTAGGGGGGGGTATGGCTCAATGCTTATGATTGCAGCTGGAATGACAAAATCACAGGAACGATAACGACAAGAATCAATGCTGGCAATAATTGGTTTGTTACTCAAGTAGTGGAAACGGAATGAAAAGGTCAATACCGCTCAATGCTTATGATAACGAAGTTATAAATGCTTCAATAGGGGGGGGCCGCAGACTTGCAGAACCATCAAGGCACAATATCAAAAGACTTCTCTTGCGAACTTCGTAAGACAGGATGGTCTTGGTGCAACAGGAGTAATGGTCATATATGAAACTGATTAGGAACATTCTATATGGTTATACCAGAGACTCGAAAGGGAATGTGGTTAATTACCATCCAAAAGAAATAGCGAATGTGATTCACACTTTCACTGGTGGTGGATGGACGACAGATCAACTTGTGGCGACCATCTATGAAACATGATTGTAGATGTGACATATTGATATACGAAATTGTGGATGGATAGGATTATTCAGATAGGGAATTTGATTGATGAGAAGAACTTCAGTAATCCGCAGTGTGGGAGAGTGTATTCAGTCAGAGGTATTTGCCCAACCATTAACACGATGCAGGGGGGGGGTCGAGAGCCGAAGGTTGCCATCATCATCGAAACTGAGTGATGGTATTTGTTGTGCTGCAGCAAGATTCTCAACCATAAGGGTTGTCGGTTGGGTGTATGAGAGTAGGCAGAATGGCGCAGTTTTTGATGTAAGGGGACTTGCACCATGCTTGTCGGTCGGGTGTCATTCAGGCGTAGAACCTAAGATAGGTATTGTATATGAGACAGACTGATGCGATTGGTTGTGCCAGCAGAGGAAGAAGCAAGGGAGAGTGGTATTCGAGCGAACACCGCCAGATGATTGAGTTCGGTTCAAGGAAATGGAGCAATGCCATATCGACGGTTCTGAAAGACTTCATGGTTGCTATTTTGTATGAGACGGATTGATGTCAGAAGCATTGTTCGTGTGAGGACGAATGAGGAGCGGCGACGTAGGCATCTGTATGGTGAAGAAGGAGCGACGTTTTCAAAGGGCAAATACATGACGCTTGGGAATAGTGAGTATATGAGTACAATCACGACATTTTACAACAAAGATAATTTAGTGGCAGAGATATATGAGACAGAATGAGCATCTTTGTGGGACAACCACAAAGCACCAACGGGACTTTCACAGACACGTGAGGGTTGTGTATCGTGCTTACAGGAAGATTTATGGGCTGGAGAAGACGCAGGATGAATGTTTGAGGGTGTTCAAATTGGTGTTTCCTGAATTTTACAAGGCAGAGCATAGTGACAACAAATATTGGAAGTTTTCAGACAGCACCTATGATCATTTAGCGAGTATTTTTGAAGAGTGGATGCCAGAGGAAGGTGTGCTTCGTGACTTGCTTTGTTATATTTTGGAAGAGTCAAGTCGGCTTATGCTCCGTGAAGAGTTTATGCAGTTCTGTTTGGACATCATGCCCGTGGCGATGAAAATAAGGAAGTTAACGCCCAGAGAAACGGGAAGACTTATGGGTCTTACTGATGAAGAGATAGACAAGATGTTTGATGCTGGACTTTCCAATTCCAACCTCTACAAGCTGCATGGAAACAGTATCGTCACAAATGTGCTGACGTCATTGTTCGACAAGTTGATTGTCAATACCGAACAAGAGAAGATTGGTGGTTTGCAGTTGAGTTTATTTTAATCGCTCTGTCATCAACATAAAAGAAGAAATATGAAACAGAAATATATAAAAGCGTTGGATGTTGCGGAGATGTTTGGCGTGACCAGGCAGACTATCCGTAATTGGGTGAACAAGGGTCTTCTGAACGATGTGATGATAGAAGGAACACAGTTCATCCATTTGGGCAGCCTGAACAAGTTGAAAGGAAAACTTGAGTCAGTCTCGTTGATGGAAGAAAGTGTTGACCATTACAAGGAAGAACTTGAAAATGAAAAGCAGAACTACGTCGAAATCCTTGCCGACCTTCGTGATTGTTGCAACGGGAACAAGGCTCTGGTTGCGAATAAGGTGACGCTGGCAAAGTTTCTGCCTATTGTCTATGGTGTAATCAGTCCCAACCATTCGGAGAACGACAGGGGAAGTGTGATACTCCAGATGTTGTTGAGTGGCGATGACATCCAGAAGATAGCCAATCACTTTGAGTTGTCTTATATGCGAATCCTGCAAATCGTGAATGAGGAACTTATCGAACTTCAGGGTGATGCTGAATCATATCGTGCTTTGAAGGAAGAGCGTGACAAACTTCTGGAAGAGGTGGAAGTCCTTCGCATCAATGCAAGGAGTTGTGAAGCGATTAAGACGGCGACGAAGCAGGTTGAAGATGTAAAACCAAACATATTGACCAAAAAACTCTGCGAGTTCAATTTGAGTGTCAGGGCTTTGAATTGTTGCAGGTCTGCTGGCATTCACACGGTTGCCGACCTTGTTGAGCGTACTTCAAAAGAAATCATGGATATTCGGTGCATGGGAAAGAAGACACTGGATGAACTGCGAGATTTCTTGTCAGACATTGGTCTTGATTTCGGTAAGACTTACATTGTGAACGACGATGGGACTATTATGGAAGTAATCATCAATCAATAAATAATAAAGACTATGAAACTTTTTGATTCAGTCAAGGAATGGTGGAAGTATCTCTATTCTGCCATCAAGAAGGTGTTCGTCGGCATTGTGCGAATACTTTATGCTATTGTCATTGGGTTTGTGAGTTTGCTTGTGGGACTGTTCCGTTCCATCAAGAAATGTTGGAAGGGTGAGAATCTGAACATCTTCCTTTCGCTCATCGTAGCCGCTGTCATCTTGGCGTGGGCAATGACATTTGCAAACGAGAGAGCCATGAGGGTAGGTGCAGAGATGCAGAGGGATAGTCTCGCATTCGTGATTTCAAGGATGGGCATGAAATGTGAATAAGGTCATGAAACATCCATGACATACATCAACAATCAATAACTATTAAAATTCAAAAATTATGGCAAACTTTAGAAATCGAAGTGGTTTTTGGATGGAGGCAGTGCTTGCATTCAATGAAACAAACGAAAAGGGTTTTTCAAAAGAGGTAAAAGAACGTTATGTGGTTGAGGCTTCATCGTTCATTGATGGTGAGAAAAAGTTGCGTGATGAGTTGACCTACGCCAACCGTCCCATCAAGAGTGTTGCTGGCATGATCCGTCCCAAGTACGGCGAGATTTGCTTCAATCAGGGCGCAGGTGCAGAAAACTATTACAAGGTGAAGGTCTGCATCACGGAAGAGATTGAGGTTCGCACAAGGAAGGGCGGTGTCCGCACGAAGACGAAGGTTCAGTCGCACTTCCATCTTGTCCAGGCAAGCAACGTCGAGGAGGCAAGGCAAGCCATCAAGGATGTCGTTTACAAGGATTCGACGGCAGACTACGAGATTGCCGACATTGTGAAGACACGCATCCTTGATGTTCTGGAGAAAGACAAGCATCTTCAGACGTTGAATGGTTCCAAAGAAGGTGACGGGAAATAAGGTCGTTCTATCATAGCGGCGACAGAACATTCCATTTTTTCATTTGTCTGGGATAGCCCTATTGTCAGCAATGGCAGTGGGGCTATCTTTTCGTTTCTATCATGAGCGATGTTTCTGTAAGTAAGGATAATAAAGGTTTGTGTTATTTTTTGTCTCATAAGCGATGCGGAATGACAGAAGGTGTGTTTTTGACACTGGATGAACTTAAAGAATTAAAGGAAATACTAAACAAAATCATATAAAAATGAGTGGAGGTAGATTCTCTTACAAGCAATGGCATATCGACAACATTGCCGATCAGATAAAGCAGGAAGTCATCATGAGTGGTAAACCCATACCTAAACAGAAATGGAGTTACTACGAAAGGCAGGAGTTTGAGGAAACCCACAAACAGCCCATGAACTATGCCTATCCAGAGCCAGTTCTGAGAAGAATGGAAGAAGCTGTATATGCTTTGCGTCGTGCTGCCATCTATGCTCAGAGAATAGACTACCTTCTCTGTGGTGACGATGGCGAAGAAAGTTTCTTGGAGAGGCTGAAAAAGGAACTTGAAGAACTTGATTCAAAGTCGAAGATGGGCGAGAACGGTGTGATGTATTATGTCGTTGACAGAAGCCAAGACCCATACGAAGACGATGATTAACCTGCACACTTGACATGAAGCACAACTATCTCGTTTCGGTATTTGTCGGAGGCAAGAATGTCAATTCGTATTATTCTGAAAAGTTGGATGATCTCGTTACCATCAAGGCACTGCATAAAGGGTGTGAAATCAGCATCTTTGATATGCAGAACTTTGTTTATCTCTCCAAGGAAGAGGTTGAATGCGAGATACAACGTTCAGGCTTTCGATGGAAGCAGTCTCTTGACAAATCGGCTCAGAGCGAGATGGATGGTTCTCAACCTCTGGTTGTGAAGAAGAGAAGGTTGAGGAAGGTGAAACCTAAAAAATATTGGGAGAGGGCTGTCATGTGCATTGAGACAGGGCAGGTGTTCAATTCCATCAGGAAGTGCTGTGAGCACTTTGGGTTGTCACACAAGTCTGTCTGGAACGCCATCAACAGCGGAAAGACGAGAAATGGGTTTCATTTCATCAATGCGCCCAAATTACAATCGTAACCAACTAAAAATCATGAGAAAAAGGAGAATTTACATATCGCTTCCCATTGCGCATTATGACTTGGAGGAGCGAAAAGCGTATGCTGATAAAGTAGAGAAGTTACTGTCAGAGTTCTATGAAGTTGTGAATCCTTTCAATAACGGTGTTCCAGACGAAGCCGATTGGAGAGTACACATGAAGAAAGACTTGCAGATGTTGCTTGAGTGTGATGCCATATTCATGTGTAAGGGCTTTGAGAAGTCGAAGGGATGCAAGATAGAGTGGGATGTTGCAACGACATGTGGCATGGAGGTTTTCTATGAGGATGTAAAGACTGCAACATCAAATATCACCTTGATATGAATTATTTGAACTTCTTTTGCAGTGAATGCAAGCATCACGGACATAATGTTTTCGCCCGTGGTGTTTGCTATCATCCAGAAGTGGACATGGAGATGGACGATCATTGCATTGCTTGCCATCGTCTTGATTTATTGGATAAGTACAAATGAGATTTCAGTGTAATCATTGTGGGCGTATCTTCAAAGAGAAGTGCGCACACCGATGCAATACGGGATTTCGTAAGAGACATATAGTGTGGGTGGAGGTTGATGATGAGGCTGCAATGATATTGCAGCATACGGAACGGAAGATTACATTGTAGCGATAATGAGACTTCTATTTGAAGTGTTCAGAACATTTGAAGCCCTTTCTTGGTTCAAAATTGGCGAAGTCCGTCATTTGGAATATTTGATGTTTGTTCACCCATTGAGCCATATCCTTCTGCCATAGTGGAATAGGACGATTGGGATTGTCTGGATCACGATACGGCTGTGCATACGGATAGATGTTAGGCTTGTGCTCTTCCCTGCAACGATGATTGCGCTCCCACCAGTAATGTGTCCTCTTGTAGCATTCGTCGAAGTTATCATTGAGCATCGTGTATAAGAAGTATTCTCCCTTATATCCGTGACTATTGATGAGAGCAATGGCACGTTCGCACTCTGCTATTTGTTTGTGAGTGTCACAACCAAAGCGGATTCGGCGGTCAATCCATTTCATTTTTGCAAGCAACAACGCAAAATCATCTGTCACCAAACGAGCGTCAAGTGCCTGATTAAAGTCAACGCGATAGCCTCGTTCGATAATCTTCCACATCTGTTCTTTGGCATAGTCACCTGCCGCAAGGATGTTATTATCCATCAGAACCAGATGCTTTCTACCTTCAATGGCTATCTCATCAACATCCATATAAGGCCTGATGAATCCCTCTTTGCGAGGAACAACACACCAAGGACATTTGTTGGGACAACCACGCGTTAAGAAACCATAGGCAGTGTTCTTCGGAATATGAGGATAGATTGAGTAATCCGGCTGTAATCTGTCTATCTCGTCTGGTAATTTGCTACAGATGTCGTAGCCTGTACCGCCTTTGATAATGGTTTCTGCATCGTACACGGTCAAATCGTCTGGAGTGAAGTTGAACACCTTTGACATATAAATGATGTCGTAGTGGTAGAATGGTATCGCCCATTCCACTTCATCACCCAGTGACTTATGATGACGTGCAATCTTGCATAAGGCTAAGTTAGGATAGACGGTTGCGCCCCATTTCTTTTTCTTTGCGTGTCCGTCCACGTCAACGAGTCCTATCCTCATGCCACATTATCGCTATAACGTAACTAAAAAAATAAAAAATGAAAATGACGTATTTATACATTTGGATGGTATTACAGTTATTGGGTGTTGGTATCGTAATGGGGAAACACGGTAAGCCAAGAGAAAACTATAACTTTTGGACTTTTATCATAGGTTGCCTTATAGATTGGTGGCTTCTTTACATGGCAGGTTTGTTCGACGCTCTATAAATTGAAATAACGTAACTATTATGAATAAAGAAGAGTATTTGAAAGCCAAGAAAGTTCTTGAAGAAGAGTTTGAGGAAAAGAAGAAAAAACTCGCATTAGAATTTGCCTACTCAAACAACCCTGTAAAGATTGGTGATGTAATAACCGATCACTATAAGACCATTCGTGTAGAGAAGTTATTCTGGGGTTATAACTTTGGAAATCCATTCTCTTGTATGTTTTATCGCGGTACTCGATTAAACAAGAAAGGCGAACCGATGAAACGTGATGCAGATGATAACAGAGTCGCACAGACATATATTCGAGAGATTAACGGCAAACCTTACAAATACGAGGTAGAGTAACATTATCATTCTAATGAAATATAAAAATGAAAAAGATATACCAAAGAATAGACGATCCTAAACATGGTGATTGTTATAAGTGTGTAATAGCAAGCATACTTGATTTGGAGTATGAAGACGTTCCTCATTTTGTCGATATGGGCGAGGATTGGCTTTTGGAGGCTCAGAAGTTTTTTCGTGAACATGGCTACGACTATTCAGGCAAGGAATTACACAATCCGAATGTCATGTATCTTGAAAACCCGACAAATAATGTATGGGAAGACAAATTTGCATACGAGGAATGTACTTTCAAGGCCATAAAGCCTGAATATGGCATTAATGGTTTGTTCATGGCAGGTGTGTATTCTCCGAAGTACACCAATCCGAATGAGCATCCAATTAACCATCTTCACAGTGTTTTATGCGATATTGATTTCAATATAGTGTTTGATCCGCAGCCAGAATATGAAAAAGTGAAGAATTATCCATACTCACGGCTCATAGGTTACAATGGTATTCGTAGTATTGACATCATCCGCAAAATTGAATAGCAAATAAGTAACATTATTTCCCTAATGTTGCTTAAAAGTTGAAGGAGAGTTGTTGCTGATGTTCTGCTTTCCACTTCTCAAGTTTCTCTTTGGAAATCCACCACTGAAACACTTCCTCTGAGGTCATGTTCTGCCAGTAATCAGGCTTACCATCTGATAGTCTGTCACATCGCAGACGCTCAATAACACGGAGGTATGCCTCTTTATACTTTGGGTACTCATGTTCCATTCGATGCAATTCTTTCTGATTTGCCATCGGACAGAACAAACACCCAAGTCTATGCCAACCATTATCGTATAGTTCACAATGTTCAACCTTAACGACATTGTTAAGGAAATACCAAACATCGGCATCTTTCCAGTCTATGAGAGGATTGATGATGATTTTGTCTTTTCCATTGATGCAACGAACCTCCGTTTCTCCTTGCTCTGTAAATTGGTCTTGATTCGTGTTCTTGGTGGCTTGCTCTTTTCTCCATTCCGAAAACACATCCTCATCGTCTGATGCAAACAAGTGTCTGGTTACTTCATACGTCTTACGTTTGGAACGTTTCGCTCCTTCTGCACGGCGAACACCTGTGAGAGTGACAGTTCCAGCACCTTTTGTTTCTTTCAGCACTTCACAGCAATAGCGCATGAGTTGAGTTGGTAGCATCTTCTTCTTCCGAACCAACTGCCAGAATGTCATTTCTGGATAGTCTGAGATAACATCTGGATAGTTTCTTCGGATGAATCTAACGAGTTCTGGATGGTCTATGCCAGTGTGCGCGTAATGGGCTTCAAACTTCACTCCTGCGAGTTTTGCTATGTGGTATAGACATTGGCTGTCTTTACCACCACTGAATGCGAGATGAAAGCCCTTATCGCTATACATTAAGGCAAGTTTTTCTGATTTTTGGAGTATATCTATTGATCTCTGATAAATGGCTTTCATATACCACATTAGGGAAAGAATGTGGTGTTTTTTATGTGCAACATTATGCAGGTAATGTGACTTTTGACAATGAATCCGATAAGCGAAACGTATAATTGTGATTGTCTGTCTTTTCTGAAATCATGCAAAGACAATGCCTTTGACCTTGTGATTTGGGACCCACCATACGGCATCAATGCGAACAAGATGGGCATGGGTGGCACGGCAAGTAATCGACGGACTGCCAGACGTATGTATAAGGAACATACAGAGGAAAAGAAGAAGGGAAGACTGAATAGCGGAGGGGGAAAGCTCAAAGAGCGACTGATTAAGCAGTCGCTCTTTGATTGGGACAATGAAATTCCGAGCCAAGAGGTGTTTGATGAGGTGTTTCGTGTGAGCAAGAATCAGATTATCTGGGGTGGAAACTACTTTCCTCTGCCACCGACACGCTGTGTTATATGCTGGGACAAAGTTCAACCTTGGGAGAATTTCTCTCAGATAGAAATGGCATGGACTTCATTTGACATGCCAGCAAAGTTGTTCAGATATGACAATAGAGCATGGAACAAATGGCATCCTACTGGAAAGCCTGTTGAGTTGTATGGTTGGTTACTGAAGAACTTCGCAAAGCAAGGTGACAAGATACTTGACCCGATGATGGGTGGCGGTACAAGTAGAATCGCTGCTTATAAGATGGGACTTGTCTATTATGGGTGTGAAATCAATAGTACTTACTATGCGCTTGCTGAAGAGCATTTCAGTAGTGAATGTTTAGGTGAGGTGAAGATGAATAATGGAATGGTGCTGAAGCAGTTGGAACTTTTTTAATCATTTTCATGGGTGAACCATGAAGCACAAACAAAATGGAAAGAAATAAACTTTATCATGGAGATTGCTTGCAGGTGATGAAGGAGATACCGAGTCATTCTGTTGACTTGATATTGGCAGACCCTCCGTATTGTACGCTGAACAAAAGCAATCCAGATGCCCAATGGGACAAGGAGGTTTCATTACCTGCATTATGGAACCAGTACAAGCGTATAATCAAGCCTAATGGTGCAATATTGTTGTTCGGTCAAGGAGTGTTTGCGGCGAAGTTGATCATGAGCAATCCAAGGTGGTTCAGATTTGACTTTGTGTGGGACAAAGTGCGGAAGTCGAATTTCTTGAACTGCAAGAAGATGCCAATGAGACAGCATGAGAATGTATTGGTGTTCTATGACAAGCCACCCGTGTACAATCCTCAGATGGTGTATGTTGGCAAGACAAATCATAGCAGAGGGAACTTGGAGAAGGAGAATAAGAACAACAACTATGGGAAGATAGGTAAGACTGAAACCGTCATGTCCGAATACCGCTATCCTGGGACAATTGTCAAGTTTCCGAAGGAGCATGGGAAAGAAGGTTGGCTGCATGGAACATCCAAGCCTGTAAACCTGTTGCGGTGGTTGATACGGACATACAGCAATGAGGGTGACTTGGTGCTTGATTCCTTCGCTGGCAGTGGGAGTACGTTGATTGCAGCCATTGAGGAAAAGAGGGATTGGATAGGGATAGAGTTGAGCGATAAATACTTTGAGATTTGCCAGAAAAGGGTAGATGACAGGTTGAGGGAGCCAAAATTGTTTTGATGGTATTTGTTGGTGAACCACAAAATACAGACGGAAATAGTATGAAAAGAGTTATATTCAGGAACGAGAAAGAACTTGAAGGCCTTAAATGGACTGCTCGATGCGTGGATTTCGGTATTGGTCTTATGGTGGCTTCATCCATCAATGAAATGACCACAACCTATTCGTTTTTCTTGATTGAGCGGAAGGACATTTTTAAGGGACAAGTGAAGTTCTGTTGTAACAATGCCTTTAAGGAAGCAAAAAGGACAGAATATGAGATCAAAGCGCAAATGGTCAACAAGCAATTTTGGCTCGACTATTCAGATACGGTGATTGATGTGGCTGCGGAAGATGTGAAGAATTTTCGTACTGCCATTCAGGAGACTTTGGAAGAATACGGAGTGAAAGATGCCCAGATGCTTTCTTACGTGGAAACAACCCGTGTGTTGCTGAATTTGGCTGTGGAACAATATAAGGTTATCATGAATAGAGCCAGAGAGAAGTTTGGAAAAGACTTTTCAGATGTGTTCAAAGAGTATCGTTTGGACAAGGCGTTCTATTGGTGGCAACGTATGTGCGAAGTTCTCTGTCAAGGGAAAGGCGAGTTGAATAATGAAAAAACAAATATTCTATTTGACGCTATGTGCCAGAAGTTTATTGCTGGAGAGTACATTCAGGCTTGCTTGAAGGAAGCGCAGAAAAACAACCCTAAATTTATCGAGAACAAGGTGGAGGTGAAGGAACTTTAACTAAAACTTAATTTATATGGGAACTTTCATTTATTTCGTGGAAAACAAGGACACAAAAGGTGTTTTCCGTTTCGTGAAGTGTTATCGAAAGAAGGGGTGGTTCAGGAAGGAGAAGATAGCGTATTCTCTTTCACAAGAAGACTGCGTTTCATTGTCGGATAGTGTGGTAGAGAAAGTGGATAATTGCATCAAGAAAGACTATCCCAATGCGCAGATTGTACACAGCGATAAAAGTCCTGTTGATTCTGGTATTTTTGAGACGCACAAATTCTGGTTGATCGCTGATTTCAGTAAGGCGAAGAAAGACAAAGAAGAGCAATTATCGTACTTCTCTTATTCCTACAAGAAAGAAGTTTTCTGGACTGAAGATTTGAACGACGCTGAAATCTACATGGACAAGGCGAGTGCCGAACGCACATCCAACAACATCAGGAAACTTGTCGGAACGAGTGCGATGGTAGGCGTGAAGACCGTCTATCTCAATTTGGTGAACGAACTGCTGACACCAATCATGATGATTACCTGCACCAGTAAGAGCGGCAAGAAAGAGACAAAATACTTTAATCGAATTGAGGGTAATCGGTTGCGTCTTGTCACGACATCCGATGGTGCGAAGAAATTCACCTATCCAGAGGTTGAAGAAAAGTTTGAGTACCTACGCACCCACAACAAGAATTTCCTGTATGTGGTATGGCCTGTGTTCAAGGACAATGTGAACTATCAACATTTGGAAGAATATGTGAAGAAGAATGAGATTAGCCGGATGTTGGTGCTGACATTGAAGTTGAAGCATTTTAATCGGAAAAATCACAATAGACAAGAAAAATTAGAAACATTGAAAGATGAAGAATAAAGAAGAACTTCGCAAGAACTACGAAGATGCTTGCAATGATTATGTGAAAGCATTGGGCGAGTTGTGGGAACTTGATGTGGAGTACTATGGTTCGTGGGTTGGTGACGACGTAGGCGGTGTATTCGACTATGGAGATGGGATGTTCAGCATCAACATGAAGGACATTACATTCTGTGTGGATAACGACATCAAGATACAAGAGTATTCTGAATATGTGGAATACTGCGCAAGGGTCGCTTTTCTCTGGCCTGATGAGAGTTTGCCCAATTTCACGTCATGGCATAAGGGGTGTCCCAGATATTCAGAAGAAACCCTTGAAAGATTGGAGGGCATGAGGAGAGACTTTGAGAAAAGTCTGGAGGATGCCCAAAAGAGTTTGTTTTAAGAATGATGAGAGAAAGAGCGTATAAGCGTGAAGCCAGACTGAAGGAATGTGGGGAAATAAGGAAGAAGAATGTATCTGAGTATTTTGTGAACTTCTCAAAGCTGCATCGTGAGTGGATGCAGGAGTTGGTGGACAAGTACAAGGAGAGTGGTGAGTTTCCAGTGATACCGATGGCGATGTTACCATCGTATTGTGACAATACGTTTGACAAGGAGGTGGCTTTGTTTGCAGCCTTGTTGATCAAGGATGAGGGGGAGTATGTGGAGAATGTAGCCCATGTGATTGAGAGTGTTCAGGCTTTTAAGGAGATGATGGGTGAAAGTCCTTGGGAGTGGTTCAAGCATCGTGCGTTTGTGAAACTATCGCTTGGCAGAGCGCAGGATAAGCGTACTGGCGGTGTTGTGAATTGGAAGATAGCGAAGTTAATGGATAGGCTATGGGGAGAGGTTTTTGAAGGGAAGTATGGAGAGAAGGGGCGATATGGGATTTATGGGTTGATCGACAAGATGGCGAGGGTGCAGCGATGTTCGTACTTTGGTGTGTTGACGGCGTTGGTGGAAGATTGTGGTGTCGGCAACTACTTCTATAAGTTGCGGATGCTGTTGATGGTGGCTTGCAGTGGGGATGGTTTTGGATTGTCGTTGTGGGAAAACCACAACTTTCAAGAACTATGTCCTATCACGTCTGGGTTGCGTCAGTTCCTGAAGATGTGGATGCCAGACTACAATCGGATTGGCGGTGTGGATGAAGCGATAAGTTTGTTTGGGTTGAGGGGGAAATGTGATTTCTTTTATGCCTGGTTGGGATGGAAGAATTTGCAGAAAAGAAATCCGAAGGGGTGCAGCCTGTATGCAACAACCTATTTGCGATGGTATGAGAATGGCGTGAATAGAAAACCCTGCAAATGGCGGTTGGTGATGCCAGAGATGGAATTTTAGTTGTTATGGCATCGGAACATTTGGCTTTATGAAATAGAACGGAGAGTAGTTGTTTGGCTGCTCTCCGTCTTTTTTTTTGTTATGGGTGTCAGTTCATCTTCGTCAGTGCTTCCTTCATCTTTTCGAGGACTGGAGCAAAATCATCGAATGACATACGTTCATTCTTTCTGGAATCGAAGTAGAACCACCATAGGCTTTGTGCGCTGTCGGTTGATTTCTCGTACTGATTCATGATGTAGGATTTCCCCTTCAGCATGAAGTAGTTCTTCGTGAGGTCTGAATCATCGCTTTGTGCAGGTTGCTTGAGAAATGCGTCTATTTCGTCAATGATCCGTTTGAGGTCGGTCTTTTCAATGAGCACGGATGAATAGTAGGTGTTGTAAGACTTTCCAGATACGCTCAAAAAGGACAGATTGCCACCGCTGTATTTCACCTTGACGATTGAAAAACTCAGTTCTCTGTCATTCCCTACGCTTACGGAGCCTAAGCTGAAATGCTTCTCAACAATGCTTTTGCTTTCGTTCTCCAAGATGTCCTCATAGGTTTTTTCTTGGGCGAAAGTACTGATGGTGAAAGATGTTGCCATCAGAAGGATGGAAAGGAGGATGGATTTTTTCATAATTGATTGTGATTTAGATGTTTTATTAAATAACGTGAATTTAGATGATTTATTGTTTTACGAACATTCAAAAAAGGACATTGCTTCTCTGGATAGTTCATCGACATCTGGAATGATGTAACGCTGTGTCATTGTTATGTTTTGGTTGTGACCAGCGAGTGCCGCAATGGTGTAGATGTCAACTCCACGACGGGCGAGGTTACTACAGAATGAGCGACGTGCGGTGTGTGAACCTACAAACTCATATTTAGGTCGTTTCGTCATCTTTCCGTGGTAGAATATCTGAATCTCTGCATCAATGCCAACGTCTTTTGCAATTCTCTGTATCGTCCTATTAACGACACTCCTGTCTCTCTTTTTCCTCGGTTTGTAGCGAAGGTATTTGAGGAGGTTCTTGTGAATTGGAACAGAACACTCAACGTGGGTTTTCTTAGATACATACACGATGCGTCCGTTAGTGATGTTGTCCGATGTGATTGTCTCCACATCAGAGCGTCTTGCTCCCATGTAGCACTCAATGAGAAACGCAGCTTTAACGTCACGTTCACAGTCAGTTTTAGGTCTATACTTTTCAATCAGTCCAATCTCTTCTTCTGTAAGATAGACGTTCTGTGACGGCACACGTTTAGCCTTCAACTGCTTTGCAGGATCTTTGCACGGGAACAGATTCTCGTCGATGTATGTTGCGAGGAATGCTTTCAGTATGGCGAGATAGGTGCAAGCACTATTTCCAGCCATTCTTTCGCAGACGTGCTCTCGTACTTTGGTGAGATTGAGTGTGGAGATGTCCTTCCAGTTCACCTCATTCACTCCGATGGCTTCGCGCATTAGTCGAAGCACGTGTACACGGTCTGGGTTGCGCCGTGTCCATTCTTGCTCAAATGATAATATTTTCATAAGTCATACTTTTTTTGATATTTTACATAGTGGCACATCTGAATGTCGGTTCAGGTGCGCCTTTCAGACAAGAATGGACTACGCAATATCACATCGCATAGTCCTAAAACACTCTAAATATCTGCATTATAAAACGCATGGTAAAAACACCTGTGCAAAATTATGGGTTATATTCCATTTTGCAAAAGATGTTTCTGGAAATCGTTATGTTTCAAGGAATAAAAATCTGCATTATTTCTGTTTGGAACCCTTGGGAACAAACAGGTGTATCTTGTCGGGGTGTCCATAGAGTTGCTGGAAAAGCCACTTCTTGTTTCTCTCTCGTTCTTCTTTGGTGGCTTCACGTTCTTTGCGCCACTCTTCCATACGCTTTTCGGCATCAATGATTGCTTGTTGCTTCTTTCGTTCCTCTTCACGATATTTCTCCATGATTGCCTGACGGTGAAGTTCCTCCTTCTCATCTGATGTTAACGGAAGAGAGAACTCTGGGCAATTATCGTACTTGTCAGCAAGGGATTCGCAGAGGGCAGTCACATCTCCGATGGTGGCATAGGCACATTGCATACGTGTTGTGCCATTTCCATTGAAGAGAATCATATCACCTTTTCCAGACAGTTTTTCTGCTCCCATCTGGTCGAGCACCACGCGTGAGTCAATGCCAGTGGTGGTGCGGAAAGCGATGCGTGTTGGGAAGTTCGCCTTGATGTTGCCCGTGACGATCTTTGTGTCTGGTCGTTGCGTTGCGATGATCATGTGGATTCCCACGGCACGTGCTTTCTGTGCGATGCGGCAGATAGTCCTTTCGAGTTTTGTGTCTGATGTGAGGATAAGGTCTCCGTATTCGTCGATGACGACAACCACGTAGGGTAACTTTTCAGTGTGAGAGCCACTGAGAGCCAACTTGTTATTATACTCTTGGATGTTGCGGACTCCTGCTGAAGACAGAAGTTCGTAACGCTCATCCATGAGGGTGCAGATGGAGTTGAGTGTGCGTTCTGCCTCTTCTGTTTCCGTGATGACTGGACAAGCGAGGTAGGAGTTTTCGAGGTTTGCATAAAGGCTCAACTCCACCTGCTTCGGGTCAATAAGGACGAGTTTGAGTTCATCTGGTGACTTCTTCTGGAGAAGGGACATGATGAGCGTGTTGAGGCATACAGACTTTCCCTGACCAGTTGCACCAGCAACAAGTAGGTGCGGCATCTCTGCAAGGTCTGACACAAATGCTTCGCCAGTAATGGTCTTTCCGATGGCGAGAGGTAGTTCTGCACCCGTGTTCTGGAAGAACCATGAGTTGAACATCTCTGCTATTGGCACGACCTTCTTTTCCTTGTTCGGCACTTCAATGCCAATCTTTCCGTTGTCCATCGGTGCGATGATGCGGACGCTTGGCACGGCAAGACCCACAGCGATTTCGTCTTTTAGGTTGCGAATCTTGGAGATTTTGACACCCATTTCAGGCTTGATTTCGTAGAGCGTGAGCGTTGCACCCTTGTACTCTGCGATGGATTCAATACCAATCTTGAATGATTTCAGAATCTCTGTAATGAGTTGTTTGTTGTCTTGTTCCATAATCTGTTAGTTTGGTTTGGTGGATGCGGAGGTTTGTTGGGCTTCCGCATTCTTTTTTCTTCATGGGCGAACCATGAATCACCAACGATGATGAGAACTACTTGCACCAGGCGGCGCATGGAGTGCCGTACTTCTCCATATTGGCAATCATCATGTCTGCAACGATGAATGCACCCTTGTAGTGAGGGTGCGACTCCATTCCCTTGAGGCGGTCGAGTGCCTTTTGAGCGTGTTCGTCTGGAATCTTGCCCAATTTGGCGAGTTTGTAGAAGAAACAGTCTTCGACAATCTCATCGGGTGTGATTTGGAGTTCTGGAATCTTCAGTGCTTCTTCTTTTGTCATACCTTCTTCATTTCTTTTTCAATCAATGAGCGCAGATAGTGCGTGATGTTTCCTTGTCGGCAGAGGAATGTGTGCATCTCAGCTGGGACTTTGAGGATAACAGTACGGATGTCGCCGTCGAACTTCTTCTTTGATGAATCCGTGAACACTTCTGGGTATCTGCGTACAGCCTGACTAACGGTGAGTATTTCCGCTTTGCCGTCGTGCTTTTCAGAGGCATCACGGATGGCAAGCATTACGCTGCTCTTGACGATGATTTTACCTTCCTCCTTGAGATAGAGGATTCTGTGGTTTTTGCTCACTCCTGACACATCACATGGTGATGGTGTCAATGTAATTTCCTTATTTAATTCCATAAACGTAAAAATTTGAATTTTATTGTTTGATTTATCGTACTCCTATCGTTTGTTATGACGATTGGAGTTGATGAGGCTGTTAATAACAGCGTACTGGACGTTCAGGCTGCGAGGTCGATGGGCTTTTGGAAAGAGATTGCCCCACTTTCTGAGTTTGCATAGAAACCATAGCGAAGAGGAATGGATTCATACTTTCCTGTCAGTCCCTCTTCTTGGCAGATGAACTTCACTGCTTCAAGTTCCGTGTCAAAACTTTCCTCGTAGAATGAAGTCGGATTGCAGTACTTGACCACGAAATACTTGAAATCGTAGTTGTCGTCTTCGAGGAAGTAGATTTCACCAAGGACTTGATTGTAGGTGCGGACGATGGTTCTGGGTGTCCCAAATGCGTCATCCTTGCTTTCCACCATGACGGTGATCTTTTTTCTCTTGTTCATAATGATTGAATTTTAGCCAGTTAAATATTTAGGAATGGGGAGGTTGTTATGCCTCGCCCAAACAGAAGGTTGCCATGAGGTCGTTGCAGTCTGCATAGTGGTAGAGACCAAGTACAAGCTGAGCAAGTTTGTAGATGTCACGGTCGTACTTAGTGCAGATGTCGAAGCATCGTTCCATTGTCCTGTCGTATTCCAGAGCTTCATCGAGCGTGAAGGTTGGTTTGCCCGTTCTTTCTTCCACATACTGAGAAACCGTTTCGTCTGGGTCTATGTTGACGTGGCGGTCGAAGACGAGGTGGATGAAGAACTTGGCGACATCGTGAGGCGTCTTGATGTTGAATGTCGGAAACTCTTCAAATTTGTCTCGCCATTGTAGGCGGTTGCCATCGTCGATGAGGATTTCGACACAACCAGCGTCATTGTTGAAGAATTTAGTTGCACATTCTTCGTTGCAGAATGCTGTCACTCCGTCAAATAGGAAGCCAGATGTGATTTCTTTGCCACAAATGGCGCATTTTCTTGTTGTAGCCATAATATTGAATGTTTTAATTGGTTTGGTTCAGCAAGCCGTTGTTGGGCGGCTCACTGTGAAAGGTTTAAGATTCAGGTGTGATGATTGCCTCAATGATGTATCGCAATTCATCCAGAGAAAGACTTTCGACATTATTATGGTCTGGCTCTGAATCGTCCTGATAGCAAACACCATCATTGTAGAAGCAGTAGTACTTCAGTGTTTCATTTCCCAAGGAGTCTTTGACGATGTAGAAAGCCCAATAGGTAGCATAGTGGAAGGAGTTTTCAAGTTTGTCGAAAATCTCAAATCCTTCATCATGTCTGCCGATGTCTTTCAATGTCTCATCGTTCACCTTGAATTGACGTGCGAAGAAGCAACCCATTTCAGATGTGTTGAGGACGTGGGTAATCTTTACACCCTCTTCGTCCTCTTCATACATTCCAAACTCGTCGTAGAAGTAATCATTCATTTCTTCGCCATGTTCGCGCACATATTCAGTGAGTGCGTTCACAAGCATTTCTTGAGCGTTTCGGCTCACTAAGATTAAATCTTTAATATCCATAATTAGTTGAATTTAGTTGTTAATAATATTCGTACTCTGCAAGGTTGTTGAGCCTTGCAGGGATGAGTTATGCCCAAGCAATCTCTTTCAGTTTGTCTGGGCAGTAGTTTTTGATGAGAGCAAGAAACCATCCTCTTTCTAAGCAGTTACTTAGAAAACCTGTGCTCTTGTCATCACGGGTGCGTAGCCAACTTGTAGCACTTAGGTCAAAGGCTGTCTCTTGAACAACATCTGCATCATTTGGCATGTTCTCGAACACGGCTTTCAATTCTGTTTGGCTCTCATCCACCTCCCATTCGCAGTCTTCGTCTTCCTCATCGGAAGGTGTTAGTGTTTCATCAAAGAAGAATGTCAGCGGATTTTCAGTCTTCGTCTCGATGATTCCCACAAAGTCGTAGTCGTGACCTGTGGATAAAAGACGGAAATCATTGTTTTCAAATAGTGTAGTCATAATCGAATCTGTTTTAAGTTTATATTAAGTTGGGTGGCAAGAGGATGATCAATTCCTCTGGCCTCTGAGATGATTCACGCAAGCGATTGCATCATCCTTGTTTTCGAACTCTTCAAGCGACACCCATCCAACAACCGTGTTTCGCTTGACAACATACTTGTCGTAAAGACGTGCATAAACAACTTTGAACTTTGCCATAATCTTAATGTTTTAAGTAAAAAACGTTTGTCTGGATGCAAGGGTTCGTTCTTGCAACCCGAATTTGTGGTCATTTAAGCCGTGTGAGCGCATTTCTTCCTTAAAGCGGTCAATCTATCCGCTCAAAAGTTTTCGTTGCTCATTCGGCAAATGTTTGCGGTCACTCAGGCGACTAAGCCTAAATGACCTAAAAGGTTAGAGGGTCTTGATTTCTTCCCAATTTTCTCCGTTGGAGTCTTCAAAGCAAAGAGGGTTGATCTCCCAATCTTTCTTTGCTTCAGCAAGTGCTTCGTCAAAGTTGTTGGCTTCGATTTCAAATGTTCGTGAGAATGAGCCGGACACTCGAACCACAAACTTTCGTTTGGTTTTACTTTCAACGTAGTCAATGAGTTTGTCGAGGTCTTTGTCAGAAAGTTCTTCCTCTGGATTCGTGAACTTGTCGCCATCGCAGATGTCGTCAACTTCGAGCCTTCCGTCTTTTGCAATTCGGAGTGCGGTCAGTTGGCAGATATAATCGTCATCACCATTATGAATGATGAAGTCGAAAGTTCCGTCAAAGTCAACGCTACCTTCATGTTTCTTTACGATTTCTCGCAGGTGAGCAAGTTTCTTCTCTCGTACTTCTTTCTTCAAGTGGTCGAGAATGTCAAGGAATGATTCTGGGTCGTACATGAATACAGTTTCGCCTTCAATGACTTCTTCTTTATCGGAATTTTCTGGCTTAACGATAAATACGACCATTCCATCACTCCAGACTTCAACGGCTGAACAGATTTCAGTTGTTGCAACTTCGCCATCAACATAGTGTACGTAGAACTTTTCCGCGAAATGGTGTGAGCTGTCAAATGGAAGCATCTTGCGAATTTCCTTCAGAATCTCGTTCTTGATTTCCATGAACTTCTCTGCATAATCTTTTCTTTCCATAATCTTATCATTTTAATTTGGTTGAACATAATATGGAAAGGAACGTGATGCCACTCACGTTTCCAGACTGTTAAGTCAGCCGTGTTATCTGGCTGTACTTGTCTGCCCAATAAGATTTTCCGATTTTTAGTTTCTGGATTATCTTCAAGTCCTCTTCCGTGAATTTGCCAAACCTTTTGAGAAGGAGAGGAATCTTTTTCTCTTCGCCACGAATGAGCGTAACGACTGCATCTCTTTCATAAGGGTCATAGCCAATGAGAGCAAATGACTTCTTCTTGTTGTCTGCACCAGCATAGATGTGGATGCGAGTGCTTTCCCATAATACTTTTGCCATAGTTTTATAAATTTAGTTGAACATAGTTGTAGGAAAGTGGTTGGTAGAGCGCACTTTCCTGATAGGTTAGCATGGGATGGCATTTTCACGAAACTCCCTTAACAGACCGAAGCGTTTGCCGAGTTTGTAGAAGTATTCGCCAATCTCCGCAAGTTCTCCGTAGGAGATGTCTTTATCTGCGGAATCCAGTTGATAGTCGATAGCGATTTCTCTGGCTTTTTCTTTCAATTGCTGATACTTGCTCATAATTGTATGTTTTAGAGGTTTGACAATAATCGTACTCTCTGCATGGGTGAAGATGCAGGGAGTTGGGAGGTTAGAACGGCATCTTGTCACATGCTTTCTGTAACTTTTCCAGATAGGCTTCGTAGTCCTCATAATGCTCTTTCACGTTGGCAAATGGAACTCCTTTGCCTGGTCTTCCGTCTTGCCACCACAATAGAACTTGCTCGTTGATGTCGAAGTTGTCAATGTACTCTTGCAGATTCTTTTTCCGTACTTTGTCAAGCGAGATAATCATGTCCTCGCCTGCATCGGTATAGCACTCAAGTTCTCCGTCGCCATTCGATGTGATGTCGAAGTCTTCAAGGAAGAGAATGTTGATGTAATCTTTCCAAGACTCATCGTCAATGGTGAGTTTGTGCAACTCTCCATCCCATTGCACGGTACAAAAGTGTTCGTAACAGTCATAGACCATGACTGAAAAACCGATAGTCCCGTAAGAACAAAATAGCGGTTCGGTCATAATGTCTTTGCCGTA
>JAEEGL013779930.1_pt1 | contig 41440 bp, 32 predicted proteins | sample 9134231 | NCBI WGS metagenome assembly JAEEGL01 (sample SAMN16246548, study PRJNA631951) | gut metagenome | biome: gut microbiome; feature: rumen; material: fiber-attached | host: Bos | place: Iran: Karaj | collected 2018-10
ACACAGCGAAAACCTTGGATACACCATATCATCAAGTTTTGGTGCATATACAACTATTTTTGACAAGAATCTTGACCTTGACACCATCATCGGAATCGCTGATGAGCAGATGTATAGAATGAAAAAGAGAAAGCGCAGATGATTCATCATCTGCGTTTTCTTAGTGTATAGCTATGTTGCATGACCTTAAAGCTTTGCAAATCTTTCAACCGCTCTAACAGTGTTTTCTCTGCTTCCAAAAGCAGTAAGTCTGAAGTAGTGTTCTCCAGATGGGCCAAATCCGGATCCCGGAGTACCCACAATATTTAACTTCTCAAGAAGATAATCAAAGAATTCCCAGCTGGTCATGTCATCCGGTGTCTTCATCCAGATATATGGCGCATTTACTCCGCCATAAGTCTCATATCCTGCCTTCTTCAAGCCTTCTGTTATTATTCTTGCATTCTCCTGATAGTAGGCAATCTGCTGTTTAACCTGTGCTCTGCCTTCCTCTGAATAAATAGCTTCACCGGCTCTCTGCACAATGTATGGTGCACCATTATATTTGGTTCCGTGGCGTCTAGCCCACAGCGGCCAGAGCTTTTCGCCTCCTGCCTCAAGTTCTTTTGGGACAACTGTATATCCAAGCCTTAAGCCTGTAAATCCTGCTGTTTTTGAGAATGATCTGAACTCTATCGCACATTCTTTTGCCCCATCACATTCATAGATGCTGTGAGGAACGTTTTCTTCAGTGATATATGCCTCATAAGCTGCGTCATAGAGGATTACCGAGCCATTTTTGCGAGCATAATCAACCCATTCCTGAAGTTTTTCCTTAGTTATAACAGCTCCGGTTGGGTTGTTAGGAAAACAAAGATAGATAAGATCCGGAACTTCATCAGGAATCTCCGGAACAAATCCGTTTTCCTTGGTACATTTCATGTAAATAACGCCATCAAATCGCTCTGTAAGCTTGTCATACTCTCCGGTCCTGCCTGCCATAACATTGGAATCCACATAGACAGGATAAACAGGATCGCATACAGCTATTTTATTGTCTGTTGAAAAGATTTCCTGAATATTTCCGCAATCACTTTTAGCGCCATCTGAGACAAATATCTCATCCGGAGAAATATCGCAGCCAAGAACCTTAAAGTCCTTCTCTGAGATAGTATTTCTCAAAAAATCATAGCCAAGATCAGGTGCGTAGCCCCTAAAGTTTTCTGCGCTTCCCATCTCATCAACTGCGCTGTGAAGAGCTTTGATCACTGCCGGAGCAAGAGGCTGGGTAACATCACCGATTCCAAGTCTTATTATCTCTGCCTCAGGATTTTTTTCAGAGAACTCTTTTACCTTTCTTCCGATAGTAGAAAAAAGATAGCTCCCTGGTAATTTTAAATAGTTGTCATTAACCTTTGCCATACTGATCCTCTCTTACTTAGCTACATAATATCCTTAAATATTATTAGCAAAATTTTTTCCTATATAACGAAAAAAGGGCGTCTTAGAGCCTTGCTCTAAGACGCCTTTGTCTTTATGTTAATGAATTGTAGAACTTTACTGATTATGTGTCAAGGATACAAAACCTATTATCTGTAAAGATATGGTGTGTACTTTCCACAGTAATCAACGTATTCTTTCCATGCATGCACAATAATATTCTTAATCTTATCCATCATGTACTCCTTCCTGGCATTTCTGCGCCACGAATCATAATTTCTTTTCTTTCAACCGTTGTATCTTAACGCCGGAATCAGTTCTGTACAAGAGTGATAATATACAATATTTGTGCCAGATAAACCCAAAATTCCGTAAAAAATACCTCCTCTGCCGGCGCATGTCGGCAAAGAAGGCATAATTTTTCATATAAAATACTTATTTTAGCTAAGCGTTGAATATCCAAAACCATTACATATAGCATCAACAGCGACTCCATCTCTGCACAGAGGACAGCTGTCATGCGTATAGCTAGCATAATCAGGGAAATCTCTCTTAGTGAAAAGAGCTCTGATAGGAATATTCTCAATCTGTGTAGCAATCGAGAACACAGCAGATATTCCAACAATTTCTCCCTGATAGAATCTGACAGAATCAAGCGCTGTCTTAAGTGTTCCGCCTGTTGTAGCAGAATCAATAAGAATAAGCACCTTTTTGCCGGTTATCATATGCTTGTTATTATCTCTGAACATCATCTGACCATTTACATTATACTCAGGCTGAGTGATATACATGGTCTTGTGGGCGTTCATGGAAATAATACCGGCTTCTGTAAGCTTATCCGCAAGATAAGCACCAACAACTTCCATTCCATTAAGGCATAAGACAGTATCAATGACATCGGAAGCAATATACATCTCGGCCAAAGCTTCGCCTGTAGCGCGCGCTTCCTTCATTCTGGCCTTGGTGTCGCAAAGATCCATGTAATAATTTACATGAGAGTGCGGAGTAATAAAATGTCCCGGAGTAATACGAAGAATCACATCACTGTTGCCATTGTACTCAATCTTCTGATAATTTTGCATAGTGTAGCCCCCATTATTAATGAAAGGTTTTAATAAATGGTTAATAGTATCAAACGTTTATAAAAGTATTATATCACGATAATTTTTGTCCTACACACCTAACCTTAAGATTTTCTGTATTTCCACTAAATACTTTCACTCTCCTCTCGCCGCCATTAAGATCAAAGAAGTTATCCGACAATAAAAGATCATCATTTTCATTGCTGATCTCAACACTCTTTGCGTAACTTTCCGCAGATACAACAATCTCATCGCCTTCCACTCTGACAGAAAGCTTTGGATCTTCAAATTTGAAGTGCTTTGGCGGGCAGAAAAGAACTGTGCCTTCAGATATAATCTCACCCTCATCAAGCAGCTGGTAGCTCACATAATTCTCGTAAAGATCTGCTTTATCCATACTGATCTCATCAAACCAGACAGCTGAAAGTGGCTCTATCACCAGCTCTTCCTGGGAGGATTCAATAACATCTGCTTTGCTATTTCTAAGCTGCCAGCATATGCTTAGGCTCCGTCTTTCCATGGTCTCGTTATGGACATTTAGCCTTATAGACTTCTTTATTGGATCTTTTTCGTCATTCACACTGACTCTCTGGTCAAGATATCCCTTTTCTTCGCAGGAAATAAGGATTGGCGCAAAGAATCTCTTTGCATAATACTGCAGTGCCTTCCATCTTCCCTCATAGTCGATTGAAGCCCATGAAGCAACAGGCCAGCAGTCATTAAGCTGCCAATACACTGTTCCCATGCATCTTCCTCTGTTTCTTCTGAAGTGCTCAACACCGTAGCGGATAGCCTCAGCCTGAAGAAGCTGAGAATAATACACAAGCTCAGACAGACTCTCAGGATAGAGATATGTCTGGCTCATATAATTCATTATCTTGCCATTTGCCGCATTATTTCTCTGATGCTTCTCCATTACATAGGAAAAGATATTTCGGTCCTCAGGAAGAGTAAATGTTTCAATCGTCTTAACTGAAGGGAATGACTGGAATCCAAATTCAGACAGATATCTGAAGTGGAACTTTCTGTATTCAGTAAATGGCTGATTTCCATGCCATACATCCCAATAGTGGGCATCTCCCCTGTTTTCATCGTTAGGCTCGTCAAATCCGCCCCCTGACGATGGGCTTGCAGGCCAGTAGAAGGTCTGTGGATCCTCTTTTTTCATAATCTTAGGGAAAAGATACTCATACATCTTCACGTAGTCAGATTTGAGCGTAAACTTTGCTCCCCAGTGCTCCTGTCCAACAAAAAGCTCCATCTCGTTATTACCGCACCATAGTCCAAGGCTGGCATGATGGCGAAGTCTTCTGACGTTTTGAATTATCTCAGTACAGATATTCTCTTCAAAGTCCTCAGATAATCTGTATACAGCACATGCGAACATGAAGTCCTGCCATACAACAAGGCCCAGTTCGTCGCATATATCATAGAAATCGTCTTCAGGGTAATATCCACCGCCCCAAACTCGAATGCAGTTAAAATGAGAATCTGCGCAATGCTTAAGAAGCACTCTTGTGCGCTCTTTGTTGACTCTTCCAAGGATATTATCCTGTGGAATATAGTCTGCTCCCATGGCAAATATCTTTACGCCATTTACTTTGTGCGCAAACTCTTCGCCGTATTCGTCCTTTTCTCTGGAAATTTCCATTGTCCTTAAGCCAATTTTCTTTTCCCAGACATCAAGGACTCTGCACTCATCACTATTTGCAGCTTCTTTTTTGGATAACAACTCAACCTTAACTGTATAAAGAGGCTGCTTTCCATAACCATTAGGCCACCAGAGCTCCGGCTTTTCTATAACAATAGTTTTTGATACATCCTGCCTGTTTACAAGAGTTGCGCCACCAGGTGATGTCACTGAAACAACAATGTCGAAGTTTCCTTCACGCTCTGTCTCTGTCTCAATCTTAAGTTCGACTTTTGTCTCTGAATGAGCCTGCTTAACATAAACCGAGCTAAATCGAGTATCCTCAATTCCAATAAGTGTTACGGGCCTCATGATTCCAGCATCGGGCAGTCTTGGGCCCCAGTCCCAGCCGAACATGTAGTGTGCTTTTCTAAGCTTTGGAAAGCCCATGCTGCAGTCTTCACTGCCAAGAACAGGATCTTTTTTGAATTCTTCCTTTATAAATTTCGTTGGTGAGTGAAGCGCAACCCTCAGAACATTTTCTTCCTTAAGGATATCTTTTACCGGAAATTCATAGGTTCTGTGCATATTAAGGGTACTTCCAAGGTGATTATCATTTAGATACACATCACCTACAGTATCTATCATCTCAAAGCTGAGCAAAATATCCCTGCATTCACCAAATTTTTCCTTGTCCACCGAGAAGTTTGTCTGGTACTCATAGTCATAATCCATGAGCGCAAGCGCCTTATCCTCGTTATCCCTATAATAAGGGTCCTCCATTAGGCCATTTTTGAGAAGATCCGTATATACCGTTCCGGGAACACAGGCCTCATGCCAGGTATCCTCATCGCATCTCTTCATCTTCCAGCCATCGTGCAGATACATTTTTACCATTTGTTTTTCCTCGTATGCCTGATTTTTGTAACTATATATAATTATATGGTATGAGAACAGCTAATTAAAGCGAGAAATTATCATTTATAGTTTCCATTTTAGGCGCAAATAGGTTAGTATATATAGGGATTAATTTTTTATGGTTTTTGGGAGGCAAAATGGGAAAAAAGTCAATTAAGGAAAACAAGAATATATTCTTTGAGAGTCGTGAGGAGGCAGGCCTTACACGTGCTCAGGCAAGCGAGATTATCGGAACCATCAGCGAGAGCCGACTTGAGAAGATGGAAACCGGCAAAACTGCTATTTATCCCGAAGATGTTGTAGATATGGCCAAGGCATACAAGAAGCCTGAACTTTGCAATTACTACTGCACTCACGAGTGCAGAATCGGCAAGACTTCAGTACCGGAAGTTAAGCTTTCATCTCTCTCAGAGATCGTCCTCGGAATGCTCTCTGCGCTCAATTCACTTGACAGGCAGAAAGACAGACTTATCGATATCACCGCCGATGGTGAAATATCTGATGATGAGCTTCCGGATTTTGTTAAGATTCAGAAAGAGCTTGATCAGATCGATCTTACCGTTGAATCCCTTAAAATATGGATGGCCAGCACAATAGCTGATGGAAAAATCAATAAAGATAAGCTTGATTCTCTTTTAAAATAAAAATAATAAACCTCCTGAAATATAGGAATAAACCTATCTTTCAGGAGGTATTTTTCAATTAATCCACAATCATTCTTCAAGTTCCGGGAAGACCTTACTAACAGCCATTATGACATCGCTCGTAGTAAAGGGTTTAATAACAAAATCCTTCGCGCCTCTCTTGATTGCCATAACTATCATGTTTTCATACTTCTGGTCAGAACACATGATAACATTAGCATTTGCGTCATATTTAATTACTTCTGTGAGCGCATCAATACCATTCATTTTGGGCATATTGATATCCAAAATGAGGAGATCAGGCTTTTTCTCTTTATAATACTCTACAGCCATTGCTCCGTCGGTCGCTTCTCCAATTATCTGAAATTTCTCAGGATCCAGCGCAGATTTTAGCATTTCTCTCATAAAAGTAGTATCGTCCGCTATAAGTATTGTCTTTCTCATCGTGACTCTCCTTTTCATGCTAATGTTCGGATATAAATATCATCCTACAACACAAACCGGATTTCAAATTAAAACAATATAAACAAATTCTTCTTACTGATTATATTGATATTCACCGACTCTGACAGCACTTACTATAAGTCTCTTGTCATCCTTTGCGGTACATGTAGCAAGTGTTATTACATGGTCAGATTCATTTGTAGTAATTCCGGTATCAATAAATGAATTCTTTTCTACTGCCTTAAGCATGTTGTAGTATCCTTCAGGCTCTTTTCCATAAACCCAGAATACATCGTCGTTATCAGACACTTCTTCATATGCAAAAATCTGATACCTGTAGACCTTGTTCTCTGTGAATACCTGGAAATACTGATGATCCTTGTAGTAATCAGGATTGGTTGCGTAGTATCTGAGTCTTCCAAACATTGACAGATCGCGCATATTGTGTCCGTAAACGATACTGTGCGGATCAGAAAAATCAGGTGATGATTCTCCATCGACAAATATAGAACCCGCCTTAGCTTCTTCACCTTTATAAGTTGTGCGCAGATACTTCGTATTATCGCCTGAATACATGATAGGATAGCTGATATCTTCATTTTCAAAATATAGCCAGCCCACTACATCAGGATATTCCTCTTTTAGTTCCTTGAGGCCCACGTTTGCACAATCCCACCAGTTGAACTCATCCTCTCCGGGGGTCTGAACCGATCCATCTCGATTGGTAACTGTTGTTATTGTTTCAGGAGTCTCTTCAAAATAGGTCTCTTCTGCCTCTGCATAAGTATTCTCTGACTTATGGTACTGCAGTACTGTCGTCGCAATTACGATAGCTGAAATGACTATAAGCGCGCTACTGACGATTATTCTTACTCTCTGTTTGTTATTCTGCAGCTTTTTCAAGATAAATTTAAGTGATACAGCAATAACAATTTCGAGACGATAAATCGCATTAGATAGCCTTGCAAAGAAACCATCTCGCTTCACAACATCTTTTCCGTCATTCATAAGCGCTTTTACAGAGCACCCAAAAGTTGTTACTCCTGCTACCAGAAGAAGCACCCACAGCCATACTATTGGCATGCTGTCATTGGTTCTTGGAGCACGCGAGTCTTTGTCTGCGTCTGCGGTAGCCTTATCAGCAGCCTCTTTTTCAGTCTTGACCTCTGTCCAGCCTGCTACAAGCTTGAGGTTAGCACTGATTACGTTATCAAAGTTATACAGATTGGTTGAACTTCCGTTTACATACCACCCCTTGAAGGCATATCCCTCTTTTACAGGATCCGCAGGTCTGTCGACCTTATCTCCGCCTTTAACCTTCACTGTAGTAGTTCCGCTTCCTGTATCAAAGGTTACGGTATAGTACGTTACAGGCTTATATGCTATAGCGTAAGTCGAGAACTTCTTTGTATAGATGAATATCTTTCCCTGATTCTCATCAACCTGGAAGGTTCCATCAGTTTCGGCATTATTCTTGCTAAGCTCGCTGGCGTTTCCTGCATGATATCTGTATACTCTGATATCTTCCTTATTTTCAAAATTATAAGCAGCAACAACCAGTACAAGATCGTCAAGCTCATCGATAGTAGTCGTTGTTGTAGCGCTTCCGGTCTTATTATTCTTTGCAATAGCCTTGACGTTAATATCAAAGTAATCTGCAGAATATGCAGTACTTGTTGATGATGTTGTGCCGGAAGAAATAGATGTTGAGCTTGAACTTGTGCTTGTCGAGGTTTTATTGTACTTAGGCAGAATATTGGTAATAGCTGTCTTTCCTGTTGATGTCGCGCTCGCAAATCGAAGCTGAACTTCAACCGGAATGCTTGCTCCGCCCAGCGCATCCTTCTTAGCAAATGAGTTAAGTGAAGAGTCGCTTGCAAGATGCAATGACTTTATAACCGAATTAAGATTATAAGTCTGAGAATTTCCGGTCTTTGGTACAGCTGTCATTATTCCGGTTGCATCTAACCCTGCAAATTCAAAGTCAAAATATATCGGTCCGCTTTGAATATTTGTCCAGGAAGAAAGAATTGATGGTGATTCGCCTGTAAGTGTATCAGCATAGGAACTGGTTCCCGGATATGCAACATTACTAGCCTGCTTTTGCACATAATAAGTCGTTGGCGTTGAAACAGGTGTAAATACAAATGATGGTACATATTTACCCTTTCCATCATTAACTGCTTTCTGTGCAGCCTCGTCGTTAGAAGCCCCTATTACATAAATTTCCTGCAATGTCCTTGAAGTTCCTGTTGCAGTGTATGTTATGTGACCATCTATATCACCAATATTACAATCAGTACCAATTGCCACCGCTCTGTAATCATTCGCTGTATCAGGCATAGCTGCTGCATGTATCTTTTTAACATCATCATCAAAAGAGAACCACAAATACTCCAGGTTATCACTATAATTCTGATAACTTACATTTGATGTGGATATATCACTAAATACTCTCCAGCCATTTCCGCCTCGTGAAGACTGCAGCATATAAACTGATGGGTCATTTTCAAACTGATGCTGGCCCACAATATCAAACTTCATTCTAGCAGCAGCTGTGTCAACAACAACTGTATACGCTACTGTACCATTACTTACGTAGCACTGCTTCATAGATCCACAGGAATACAGCCACTTTCTGCCTGTATCTCCAGCCGGAGTGATAACTTGAACAGGATTACTCTCCTTACCATCTACAAGACATCTGTACCAATATCCACTGACAAAACCAGTAGATACACCGAATGTATCTGTGTTTGCAAGCTTAATATCTTCCCAGGCTGCTCCTGCGACATTAGCCATTCTCTGCCACTGGAAGAACGTATCTACTTCTCCGGTCTCTGATACCGGCATAGTAAGCACAAATTCGTTATCCTTCAGCGCGCCATGTTCAGCGGTAGGATACTTGTTATTAAGCATCTTATCGCCGGATTTGCTGTCATTTGTAAGAGTAGCCTTTACTATTGAACCACCAACAAAAGTAATCTTGGCAACAAACGATTTATCTGTAAATGGCCTCTTTGCAACTAAATACCAATGGTCAGCTGCCACAGTACTTTCTTGGAATAATCCATAATAACTGATATCCGGAATAATCTTTCCGGTTGAATCAGTTGTAGTTTTATATTTGCCTGTAGCAATATAATTAGCTGCTTCGGTAGTTTCAAATTCAACTTTTTCAATACTAGGATAATTAAGATTTTTCTTCGCAAACTCAGCATCAAGATCGATATAAGCTGTATCTACCTGTAATGTTATTGGAGCTCCAATAAGTGAGATTACAAGACTATACTTCGAAAAGCTCTTAGTCTCTGCCTCAACAGCCTTTCCTGCTTCACCTTCAATTACCGAAGAATCAAGCTTTTCGATGCCGACTATTACCAGATTCTCATCACTATTACCTTCTGTCTTATTCTCAGCATTTTCTGATGTGCTCTGAGCACCATCACTTGCTTTTACTTCACTGTCAGCATTCTTTGCCTCTTCGCTTGCAGCACCATCGCCGGAACCATCTTCACTGGCAGTCCCTGCTTCAGCATTAGTATTCTGTGCAGCTTCAGCATCTTCTGACTCGATAATATGGTAGATCTCAGCATCAAGCTTCTCATCTCCGGTTTCTGCTGTTTCAAAGGAAACAAGCACTCTACCCTTTTCATTGTCAGGCTCAACCTCTTTTCCGTTCTCATCTTTAATCTGAATATCAAAGGTATATGCCTTAACTACATTTGTTAATTCTTCATCCTGCTGAGTAATCGCATCCTGAACCTTCTGCTCTGCTTCCTCTATAACTCTTGTAGCATGCAAGGTAGCGCCCTCAGGAAAGACTCCTTTATCGGCGCGAACTCTTATCTTTACGTCATCTACGGTAACTGTCTCATCAAATGGGAAGTACTCTTCAACAATTTCAACTGTTATTGTTGGAAGGTCAGCTTCAATATAGTAAAAATCAGGAATCAGAAGGAATGGAGTAAAGATGTACTTTCTGCCAACTTCTGTAGAATAAAACTCCTGCTTTTCATTGAGCTCTGCATCAAGAACCCAGTGAATGTCAGAAACCATCTCTATGCTGATCTCATCTTCACTGTATCCTTCAAGGCCTTTTTTCTCTTCTTGATTTTCAGCTGCGTCAGCAGTTTCGCCATTTGAATTTGCTTCCGCAGGATTTATTGCTCCATCAGCACTTTCTTTGGTTTCTGTGGGATTTGTTGCTCCATCAGTACTTTCTTTTACTTCTGCAGGATTCGATGCCCTGTCAGCACTTTCTTTTGCTTCTGTAGGATTTGATGCCTCATCAGCATTATCTTTCGCTTCGCTTATAGCCTCTGCATTACTTTGACCTGCACTTTGATCTGCAGCCTGCTCTGTTATTGCCGCATTTGGTTCACTTTCGGCAGCATGGACAACCATTGCCTTAAACGCAGACTTAATAAGTCCAATGAGATTTCCGGAATTATCTCCGCTTGCGGCATCAGTTGCCTCAGCGTTATTATCCGGTGTGCTCTCAGGAGCACTCTCAGGAGCACTCTCAGGACTGGTTTCAGTTTTATTTTCTACATTGGCTTCTGTATTATTTGCTGGTTCGGGAGCTTCAGCTTTTTCAGGCTGAGCTTCTGTTTTTTCTGCAGCAGATTCGTTTTTCTCAGTATTCTCAGTTGATGCCTGACTTGCGGGTGCCGCTTCTGCTTTGATGGTGCTTAATGCACTTGCTTCGTCTGAAGGCGCCTGCTCATCGTTTGAAGTCTGTGAATCTTCGCTTTCGCTATTGGCTGTTGCAGCATCTATTGCTCCATCTGAGCCGGAGTCAAAGAAAACAACCTCTTCCTCCTCATCACCGCTTGAGCCTTCCGCAGATGCATCATCCTCTCCACTGCTGGCTAAAGACGCTGCTTCTGCTGCTTCGAGTTCGGCAAGCTCTCTTTCTCTTCTCTCATTTCCAAGATTTCTGCTGATTCTTTCTTCTCTGTCATTGTCCGCAACAACATAAATCTCTAGTGTATCCGGGAAATTGATATCTTCAAGACTTCCTCCAAGGCCAACCTTCTGATACGCAATCTCTTCCGGAAGTTCTGTAAAATGAGCAATCTTTACATATTCAATCTCGTCCTCGTCAAAATATTGTCCGGAATTCTCATTAATCGCATTCTCAGAAGATGACGAACTCTCAGTGCCCTCAGCACCATCAGCGTCATTACTGTCTTCTTTTGTCTCCGCATTCAAAGCTTCTGCGGTAGCATCCATATTCTGCTCTACTGCAAATGAAGTAAATCCGACATTGGATAAGAAAAGAATATTAGCTATTAAAATGGAAACAAGCTTTTTCCTCATTTTAGATCCCCCAAATCACACTAATACTATTTCATACAAATATAGAGAGTCCTACTTTTATTTTATCGAAATATTATTACAATATGACTAGGTTTTCGTAAAATTTTATATTCTTTTAATATTTAAGACGCTTTTTCGATCCATCTCCCTTATCTTTGCTCTGCTTATTTTGCCATTTGATGTTCTTGGAAGATCATCAACAAATTTTACAATTCTTGGATATTTATATATTGCAGCCCTCTTTTTTACATAATCCTGCAGCTCTGTAGCAAGCTTATCTTCGGGCAAATACTCATCATTTAAAATAACACTTGCTTTCACAAGGGAGCCTCTCGTTTTTGACGGATATGCTGTTACAGCACACTCAAACACTGCCGGATGACGCATCAAAATGTCCTCCACCTCCGATGGTCCGATCCTGTATCCGCTGGACTTTATCACATCGTCATTTCTTCCGACAAAGAAAAAAGCGCCATTTTCATCCCGAATTGCCTTATCTTTTGTATGGTAGACTCCGCCTGACCAAGTCTCTTTATAGAGCTCGTCATCACCGAGATACCCCTTAAACACGCCAATCGGAGCTTTATCCTTATCAGATATGATTATTATCTCTCCCTCCTGACCATCCGGCACTTCTTTTCCATCTTCATCAACAAGCTTAATGTCATACAAAGGCGACGCAAAACCTATGGAACCGGGTATTTGCGCGTCGTTAATCCCTGTACAGATCTGAAGTGCAGTTTCTGTCTGCCCAAATCCTTCCCTAACAATAAGTCCTGTTTTTGCAGTAAATAATTCCGATACTTCCAAAGGCATAGGTTCTCCGGCAGTAGTAACATTTAAGAGCTTACTTAGGTCATATTTTTCAAGATTCTCTCTTACCAGATATTTATAGATGGTTGGCGGTGCGCAAAACGTAGTAATGCCTGCAGCTTCTATAAGTTTTAGCATATCACCTGCATAAAACTGCTCATAATCGTAGACCATTATGGCCGCGCCAAGAAACCACTGTCCATAGAGCTTCCCCCATGCAGATTTGGCCCATCCCGAGTCAGCAACTGTCAAATGTAGCCCGCCTTTTTTCACTCCATGCCAGTTCTTTGCAGTGTAAATATGCGCAAGCGGATATGAATAATCATGGATAACTGCCTTGGGAGCCCCATTCGTTCCCGAAGTAAAATAATAGAGCATATGATCTGAGACGTCGGTTTCTACTCTGGAAAAAGAGTCATTTGCTTCCAAAAAAAGCTTCTCAAACCTAGGCGTATCCTTGTAATCTGCTCCGACCACAAGTTGGATAACATCAGTCTCTCCTATTGCGTCCTCTACTTTCTCACAGATATCATCTGCATTTACGCAGATAATAGCCTTCGCTTTGGAAAGCCTTGCTCTCTCCCCGATATCCTCAGCAGAAACCATGTGTGAAGTCGGAACTGCAACCGCTCCAAGCTTATGAAGTGCCAAAATACTGATCCAAAACTCAAATCGACGTTTCAGAAGAAGCATTACTGCATCTTTTCTGCCGATACCTAATTTTCTAAGCATAACTGCCGCTTTGTCGGACGATTTTTTTATGTCTGAAAAAGAAAAAACTCTCTCCGTTCCATCTGCAGCTCTATGTACCAGTGCACGTCCCTTAGGCCATTCTTCCGCAAATCTGTCCATGACATCATAGGCAAAATTAAAATTCTCTCCATAAGAAATATCAATTTTCTTGATCTTTCCTTTATTATCCAGAATCTCATGATAGTACTCTTCATATATCTCAGTCATTGAAATTACCACCTTAGTATCCAACTTTTCTGAATTTCCTGTATCTCGCTTCAAGAAGCTCTTCTTTTGGAATTTCCATGAGTCTCCTGAATTCTTTTTCCACTTCGCTTGAAAGGCTCTTATTTGCACTTTCTTTAAGAATTTTATCTATAAGCCCCAGCTTGTATAGCTTTTGAGCAGTGAGCGACAGCGCATTAGCTGCTTCATCGGCCCGATTTGTGTCTTTCCAGAGAATATTCGCACAGTTTTCCGGCGATACAACGCTAAAATACGCATCAGAAAGCATCCAAATACTGTCAGAATGGCAAAGAGCAAGCGCTCCTCCGCTTCCTCCCTCTCCAATCACGATAGAAAGAATTGGAACCTTCAGGTCAGACATTTCAGCCAGATTGTCTGCAATTGCCCTTCCCTGCCCGTGTTCTTCAGCCTCAACTCCGCAATATGCTCCGGCTGTATCCACAAAGCATAGCACCGGCCTTCCAAACTTCTCAGCCTGCTTCATAAGCCTGAGTGCTTTTCTATACCCTTCCGGTGAAGCGCTGCCAAAATTGCGGTCTATCCTTTCATCAAGATCATTCCCTTTTTGTACACCTATAATCGTAACCGGCATATTTCCTATGCTTCCCATGCCTCCTACGATAGCTTTGTCATCTCCATACAGCCTGTCACCGTGAAACTCAATGAAATCCTTTGAAACAAGACCAATATAATCAAGCGCAGTAAGCCTGTCCTGGCTTCGCGCAGCAATAACTATCTCATAATCATTCATTCGAAACCTCGTGTAGCTTTAATATCTTTGAAATCAGCTCTTTTTGATCGCATCTCTCCACTATGGCATCAATAAAACCGCATTCCATCACTCTCTCAGCCTTTTGAAAGCCTTCAGGAAGCGCTTGTTTAAGTGTCTTTTCTACAACTCTCGGCCCCGCAAAGCCAACTCTTGCTCCAGGCTCTGCAAGCGTGATATCTCCAAGCATCGCAAAGCTTGCATCAACGCCTCCGGTAGTAGGGTTAGTCAAAAGAACTATATACAGCCCGCCCTGATTACTATGGCGCTTAACTGCCGCCGACACCTTCGACATCTGCATAAGCGATATCATGCCCTCCTGCATCCTGGCTCCGCCGGACACTGTAACACCAACAACCGGAAGTCTCCTGGCCATAGCATATTCAAAGAGCCTCGTTATCTTCTCTCCAACAACCGCTCCCATTGATCCCATCATAAAGTTCTGATCCATGGAAAAAATGCATGTCTTAACACCTCCTATAGTAGCCTCCCCGCATATAACCCCTTCTTTTTCACGGCTTTTTTCAATTGCGGCTGCTATTTTATCTTCGTAGCCGGGGAACCCAAGGATATTTCTCGACTCGAGATCAGCATCCATCTCAATAAAGCTTCTCCTGTCCGTGAGCATCAATATCCTTCTTCTGGCTCTAACAGGAAAATAGTAACCACATTCCGGGCAGACAAAATTATTTTTCCTGATTCTTGTTACACTTAGCCCTCTCTGGCATTTTTTACAGGTAACTTTCCTGCTTTTTGGCCTGAATCCGCCATTTTCGAGCTCATTATTTGCTTTTAAGAATAGACTTCTTAATTCCATCACTTATAAAACCTTCTGACAAATGCCGGTATCGTAATTTCCCACAACAAATCCCGTATTGTCCATAAACTTCATATGCATATCTCTGTTGTTATCTACGCCGACGAGCACAAATTCTGACAGCGCACTTTTCATTTTCCTGATTGCGCCCTCTCTTGTATCAGAACAGACGATAAGTTTGCCCAGCATTGAATCATAAAACGGCGTAACCTCGTAGCTCTGGTAAAGAGCTGAGTCGAACCTTACGTCCACGCCTCCCGGAATGTGAAGAAGCTCGACTTTTCCTGTAGATGGTGCAAAACTCACAGAATTCTCTGCACATATCCTGCATTCTATAGCATGCTTTTTGTTCTCAATATCCCGCTGCTCAAAAGGAAGCTCTACTCCCGCAGCTGTCCTGATCTGCCATTCAACAATATCGATTCCGCATACCATCTCTGTAACCGAATGCTCAACCTGAAGCCTCGTATTCATCTCCATGAAATAAAAATTATCATCGCGTACAAGAAACTCTACTGTCCCGACAGTGACATACCCGCACTCTCTTGCAAGATTGACAGATGCGCGGTACATCCTTTCCCTTAATTTCCCTGAAAGTACCGGTGCCGGACACTCTTCGATGAGTTTCTGATTCTTTCTCTGCACTGAGCAGTCCCTGTCCCCCAGGGCAAGGACTTTTCCATATTTGTCAGCAATTATCTGCACTTCGACATGTTTAACATTCTCAAGATATTTCTCCATGAAAATTGCATCATCGGCAAAAGAGCTCTCTGCTTCCCTCTTTACCTGGATATAAGCGCCTGAAAGTTCTTTTTTTTCCCTTACGATGCGAATTCCTTTTCCTCCACCACCGGCTCTTGCCTTCAAAATTACCGGAAATCCAATTTCTTCAGCCCATTTCTCAGCATCTTTTTCGCTTTCAAGTATTGGACTTCCCGGTGTAACTGGAACCCCAGCCTTAACAGCTAGTTCTCTTGCCATTTCTTTTTGTCCCATTTTTCGCATAACATCAGATCCTGGGCCAATGAGATTTATACCATTTTCTTCGCATAAAAGAGCAAATTCTGGATTTTCGGAGAGCATTCCGTATCCCGGGTGAATAGCTTCTGCATCTACTCTTTTAGCAAGCGTAACAATTGCCTGCATATTGAGATAGCTGTCTTTTGCAAGCGGTCCGCCAATGCAATAGCTCTCATCTGCCATTTCTGCATGGAGCGCTGTTCTATCCGCCTCAGAATAAATAGCAACAGTTTTTATTCCCATTTCTCTGCAGGCTCTGATAACCCTTACAGCCACTTCACCTCTGTTTGCAATTAGGATCTTCGAGAACATACTTATTTCCCTCCGTTTTGCTCAGTGATAACAAAAGAAAACTCTCCATTCATGCATTTTTTCCCATCTACACTAAGTTCTCCGCAAAGCACATACATTGGATGCATGCTCCTTAACAGCTTAGTATCGATTTTGATTCTGTCTCCCGGCTTTATCATTCCCCTGAACCTGACCTTATCAAGGCCTGTATAAACCGGAATGCAGTTCTTTTCCTTCATTTTCTCTGCAAACATGATACATGCCGACTGAGCCATCATTTCGCTCTGAATAACCCCCGGAACTATCGGATTTCCGGGGAAATGTCCCTGCAGAAAAAACTCATCTCCTTTAACCGTATAGTAACCGGTTGCTGAACCATCATCGTTTAGATAAACTTCATCAACAAGCAGCATTGGCTCCCTATGCGGAAGTATTGTCTTTATCTCTTCTCTGTCCATTTTTCGCTCCGTTTTATGCCACAATGAACAGATCCTGGTTGTATTCCACCAGATCTCCGTCTTTAGCGCATATCCTTGTAACAACACCACCTCTTGTGGCTCGCACCTCATTCATCATTTTCATTGCCTCGATCGTGCACAGGACATCACCTTCTTTAACCCTGTCACCAACCTTAATCTCTTTACTTCCGGCATTTGATGAATAAAAGATGCCAAGAAGCGGTGATTTTATAGCTTCTCCCACCTCTATCTGCTCTACTTCTCTTTCAACAATATCCTTTTCCGCTTTTTCCGCTTTTGATGTATCATCTGCGAAAATCTCCGCCTTACCTATAGCTGATGCTTCTTTTTTCATTCTGAGCTTAAACTCTCCATCTTCTACCTCAAGTTCTGTAAGCCCGAGTTTTTGGAAAATAGCTCCGTATTCCTCTAAAGAATTCATTTCAGCCTCCATCATATGCGCTTAAACGCTATGCAGGCGTTGTGCCCGCCAAAACCAAGCGATGTACTCAGAGCATAGGTAAGTTCTGCCTCTTTTGCCTCATTTGCAGTGTAATCAAGATCGCACTCATCATCTTTCTCTTTGTAGTTGATCGTTGGTGGAACTATCCCCTCTGAAAGCGCAAGCACTGACGCAATTGCTTCAACAGCTCCTGTTGCCCCCATCATATGTCCTGTCATGGACTTGGTAGAGCTGATGTGGAGGTCATAGGCTTTTTCTCCAAAAACGGCTTTTATGGCCTTTGTCTCCATTGCATCGTTAAGATGCGTCCCTGTTCCATGCGCATTTATATAGATTTCTTCATCGCCTGTTATTTTTGCCTCGTCAACAGCGTTCTTAATTGCTCTTATTGCGCCGCTTCCCTCAGGGTCCGGCGCAGTGATATGGTATGCGTCAGCGGTATTTCCATATCCTACAACTTCAGCTAGTATTCTCGCGCCTCTCTTTTTAGCATGCTCATACTCCTCAAGTATGAGTATTCCAGCACCCTCACCCATTACAAATCCGCCTCTCCTTTTGTCAAAAGGAATGCTTCCTTCTTCCGGGTTTTCAGTCAGATTTAGCGCCTGACAGTTAATAAAGCCTGCCATAGCAAGTTCGTTAATTGATGCCTCGCTACCGCCTGCGATAATCGCGTCCGCATAACCATGTTTTATAGCTCTATAGGCCTCTCCAAGCGTATGTGTTGATGTGGCGCAGGCCGTTACTATCGGAAGCGTCGGTCCTTTAGCACCGAATTTTATCGATACTGCACCGGCAGCCATATTGCTGATCATCATAGGAACAAAAAACGGCGATACCATCTCAGGCCCTTTTTCTATAAGCTTTGTCGTCTCTCTGATAGTCGTATTTATTCCACCGATTCCTGAGCCTATATAAACCCCAAAGCGTTCTTTATTTAGGTCGGACTCAAGAATTCCACTCTGCTCAACAGCCTGCTTTGCTGCGCCCATGGCATATTGCATGAAAAGATCAGATTTTCTAATCTCCTGGACTGTATCGTAATATCTTTTCGGCTCAAATTCCTTAACTTCTGCATCAAGATTGACTTTCAGATTCGAAGCATCAAATCTGCTGATCTTATCTATTCCGCATACACCGCTTTTTAAATTCCCCCAAAATGTCTCAATATCATTTCCCACCGGACTGATAACGCCCATTCCGGTCACCACAACTCTACACATACATTCCTCCGTCAACCTTTATCACTTCCCCTGTGATGTAGTCTGAATCGTCGCTTGCAAGAAATAGCGCAAGCTTTGCCACATCTTTAGGCTTTCCCAGCCTGCAAAGAGGAATCTGTTTTTTCATCTCCTCTGTCTGAGTGTCTGAAAGCTCAGCAGTCATCGCGGTCTCGATAAATCCAGGCGCAATAGCATTACACCTGATATTTTTCCGACCGTATTCTTTGGCAAAAGACTTGGTAAATCCAACAATCCCCGCCTTCGAAGCTGCATAATTTGTCTGGCCTTTATTTCCCATAAGCCCAACTACAGAGCTGATGTTTATTACATTTCCCCCGCGATTTTTAACAAAACTTCTTGTAAAAGATCTTGTGACAAAAATGCAGCCTTTGAGATTCACATCGATGACATCATCGATATCTTCTTCCTTTAGCCCCGGGAGTAGATTGTCCCTCGTTATCCCCGCGTTGTTTACAAGAACATCTATCTTGCCAAAATCTGCAAGAATCTCCTCTGAAACACTCTCGACCTGGTCAAAATTTTTGACATCGCAAATATACAGCCTTACAGCCCCATTTAGGGCTTTTATTTCAGAAATGGTATTATTGGCCTCTTTTGAATCTCTGCTGGCTAAAATCGCCAAATTCGCGTGATTTTGGGCACATAAAAGAGCTATCTCTTTTCCAATACCTCTTGTGCCTCCGGTGATCACAATATTTTTCCCTTTTAGCATGTCTTTATCCTCTGTCAATTAGGTGCAGAACAAAGCTCAGTTACTGTCTTTTGAAGCGAAGCCCTGTCACTTACGTTGTATATCTTGGCTTCAGGAAGAGTCCTTTTTACGAACCCTGAGAGAGTCTTACCGGGGCCGCATTCAATGAAAGTGTCCACACCATCTTTTGCCATATTGTTAAGCGTATCTTCCCATTTCACACTATTTGAAATCTGCTCACAATAAGTCTCTACTATGCTGGAGCGGCTTTCTGTGTATGGTTGTGCTGTTTTATTTGCATACAATGGTATATATGTTTTATGTATGTTATATAACTTTTTGTTGCTCAATTCTTTTGACAAAGCCTTTACAGCATCCTGCATATACGGTGTATGGAACGGACCACCCACAGAGAGCTCAATGTATCGTACTTTCCTTGATTCAAGCTGTGTTTTGAGCTCATCAATCTTTTCTTTTTCACCGGAAACCACAATTTGTCCCGGACAATTATAATTGACAGGATAAACTCCTATTTTCTCACAGATATCCTGGAGCTGCCCTTTATCCATCTTTAAAACTGCGATCATCGACCCTTCACTTTTTTCAGCAGCTTCCTGCATGAGTTTTCCTCTTTTGCAAACAACCTTAAAGGCCTCTTCTTTGCTAAGAACACCCGAAATCGCCATTGCTACTGTTTCTCCCAGAGAAAAGCCGGCTACAGCGTCCGGAACAATCCCATTTTCCATTAGCGCCATAGCTCCTGCTATATCTGCAAGAAACATACATGGCTGTGTGTTAGAAGTCTTTTTGAGTTCCTCTTCAGGACCATCGAACATCTGAGAGAGAGTCCCCGGCCGTATCGCTTCTGCTACGCCGTAAAATCTATGAACGTCATTACACTCTTCAAAAAGCTCTTTCCCCATACCGGAGTACTGACATCCCTGACCATCAAATAAAAACGCAACTTTTCCCATAATCACTCCATAATTTCTGAGCACTCTCGCAAATGCTTTCAATAATTTCCTTGCAGGTGCCCTCGCTGTTTACAAGTCCCGCTATCTGACCGCACATACATGAGCCATATTTGACATCGCCTTCTTTTGCTGCACGCCTAAGAGCTCCTGCTCCCATAGCTTCAAGTTCCTCCGGTTTTGTCTGTGGATTACTTTCTTTTTCCTGAAATTCACGTGTCATCCTGTTTTTGAGCGCTCTGACAGGGTGTCCCAGGCTCTTTCCAGTAACAATTGTGTCCCTATCTTTTGCAGATAAAACTTTCTGCTTGTAGTTTTCATGTACATTGCACTCTTTCGCTGTCAAAAACCGTGTCCCCATCTGCACTGCTTTAGCCCCCAGCATGAATGCTGCAGCCATACCGCGGCCATCTGCTATTCCTCCTGCAGCGATAACCGGTATGCTGACTGCATCCACCACCTGCGGAACAAGAGCCATTGTTGTAGTCTCCCCTACATGACCGCCTGACTCACATCCTTCCGCAATCACCGCACTTGCACCCATTCTTTCGACCATAACAGCTAGTGCGACGCTGGCAACTACCGGAACAACTTTTACTCCGGCACTCTTTAGCATTTCCATATACTTTGATGGGTTACCCGCTCCCGTAGTAACTACAGCTATTTTTTCCTCACAAACTACATTGACTGCCTCATCAATATAAGGACTCATGAGCATCAGATTCACTCCAAAAGGCTTGTCAGTAAGCTCTTTTGCCTTCCTGATCTGTTCTCTGAGTTGCTCTCCATTTGAATTCATGGCTGCAATGAGCCCAAGTCCCCCTGCATTTGAAACCGCTGCAGCAAGCTCCGCATCGGCAATCCAGGCCATTCCGCCCTGGATTACCGGATACTTTATCCCCAAAAGATTACAAACCGCGTTTTCACTCATATTCCGTACCATTACGCTGCTTTCTCAATGTGTTCAGCAAGCTTTTCAATTGTTGTTATCTCCTGAGAAAGTTCGATCTTGCAATCAAGCTCTTCCTGCATCTGCATTACAAGTTCCATGATGTCGAGTGAATCAAGACCAATCTCTGTAAATGTACTTGTTGTGCTGATCTCGCTTTCGTCTTTGTCCAGATACTCTGCAATAATTCTTGTGATTGTTCCCTTTACGTCCTTCATCTTTGTCTCCTTTTCATGTATTTTTGTAGCTGAATCTTGTTAATTTCAAAACAATTCTATGCTACAATAAACTTGGGGCTTACCCCCATGTCAATAGCTTTATTCTTTTATCCGGGAGATTTAAAAATGCAGGAATTTACTGAAATTGAAGAGCAGGAATACGTTCTTAGTGTCAGCCAATTTGCAAAGCTTTGTGGAACAACAAGAGATACTTTAAGATTCTATTACGAACAGAACATCATCACGCCGCGCGTTGACCCCAATAATGGATATCACTACTATTCACCGGCGCAGATAAGCTCATTCTTTTTCATACACACAATGCGTCAGGCCGGATGCAGCATTAAAGAAATCAGTGAGATAATTCATAACTCATCGAGAGATAAGATTGAGACTCTTGTAAACAGCAAGATTCTTGATATGCAAAGGGATCTTTACTTGATAAATAAAAAGATCAGTGCATTGCATCTTGGAATGTGGATTTTGGGAAAATATGAACAGAATAAGTCAGGATTACCATTCATTGATGATATTCCAGATATAAGTGTCAGCAGAACTGTGATACAAGACAAAGAGCATGCTTTTCATGCAGCAGACATAGCAGGTGATATTTCAAATCACCTTGCAAAATCTGGCATGAGCGGTAGTCTCTCAACATTTCCGACAGGTATCACTATTAGCTATGAGGACCTTAAAAAAAAGCATTACGTATACAACAGCATAATTTCTTTATCCTTCTTACCTGCCGACAATGTTGATTCTTTCTGGCTCCCAGGTCGCACTGCAGTATGTTGTTATCAAAGCGATGCATCCAAGGATATAGAGAAAACGTACCAAAAACTACTCTCTTTTATACAAAAGAAAGGCCTAAAACCAATTTCAGATCTCTATGTTATCAGCCTCATAAACCTGTACAACAAAGAGAAACAGCATACATATTTCAAATACTTATTTATATGCATAGATTCGCCGATAATACCCATATAATGCGCTTTATCCTGCAAATTTTCTAATAATCTGTCAATGGATTATGGAACTCATTAATGTTATACTTTCAATTCGTTCGCGTATTTTTTATAAAGGAATAAGTGTTATCATGCAAAAAGAAAACAAAATGGGTGTAATGCCCGTAAAGCAACTTATAATATCAATGTCGCTCCCCATGATGATTTCCATGATGGTTCAGGCATTATACAACGTAGTAGACAGTATTTTCGTAGCCAAGATCAGCGAAGATGCGCTCACAGCCGTTACTCTTGCCTTTCCGATGCAGAATTTGATGATTGCCCTTGGATCAGGTACAGGTGTAGGTATAAATGCTCTTTTATCCAGATCTCTTGGTGAAAAGAAATTTAAAAACTCAGATGCAGCTGCTAATACCGGTCTTCTGCTCACATTTTTCAACTATATTGTCTTTTTGATCATTGGAATCTTTTTCGCAGGACCATTTATCAATTCACAGACAAATGTTGCTAGTATCAGCGCTTATGGCAAGCAATATCTTACTATAATCTGCTGTCTTTCTTTTGGTATCTTTTATCAGGTTACCTTCGAAAGGCTTCTTCAGTCTACCGGAAAGACCATTTTTAGTATGATTTCACAGGCATCCGGCGCTATTATTAACATTATTTTTGATCCTCTTCTTATCTTCGGAATAGGTCCATTTCCTGCTCTTGGAGTAGCAGGCGCTGCTTATGCTACTATTTTAGGTCAGATGATTGCAGCTTCGATCGGTCTTTTCTGTAACTTAAAGTATAACAACGAGATCAAAATCCGCTTCCAGAGCATAATAAGGCCTTCCTCACAGATTATTGGCGAAATTTATTATGTTGGTGTTCCGTCAATTCTCATGATGTCTATCGGATCGATCATGACTTACCTTATGAACCTGATTCTTGGCAGCTTCTCATCAACTGCTACCGCTGTTTTTGGTGTTTATTTCAAATTACAGAGTTTCTTCTTTATGCCTGTATTTGGCTTAAACAATGGACTTATACCTGTACTTGCATACAATTATGGTGCCAGAAACAAGGACAGGATCAAGCAGGCTCTTCGCTTTGCATTGGTTCTTGCCGTATCAATCATGGTTATTGGTACATTCTGTTTCCTGAGCATCCCAGCAACTCTTTTGGCAATGTTTAATGCCTCAGATAGTATGATTGAGATCGGAATTCCTGCACTTAGGATTATCTCTTTATCTTTCCCTCTTGCAGGTGTTTGTATCGCCATGGGATCAATATTCCAGGCTTTTTCAAAGAGTTTTTATTCACTAATCGTGTCAATCGGCCGTCAGCTTGTAGTCTTGATTCCAACAGCATGGCTCCTCGCACAGACCGGAGTTCTTGCTAATGTATGGTGGGCATTTCCTATAGCAGAGCTTGCTTCCCTTGCTCTTTCAAGCTTTTTCTTTAAAAGACTGTATTCTTCCACTGTTTCAACAATGTAAGAATTGAAATTGCCTATTATACTACATTTACGGATTAACGACATAAAAAAGTGCGTATTTAAGCCTTTTTTCAGAATTATGCACTAAAAACCGCTATAATTTTTGTCATATTTTCGCATTTCAATGCTTGTACCTTGCATAAATTGGGTGTAGAATTTTACTTGGTAGTAAAAAATACTCAATTTGAGGGAGGTATTAATCCATGAATAAAACAGAACTCGTTGATGCTATTGCAAAAGAGACTGGCCTTTCTAAGAAGGATTCAGAGAAGGCTGTAAAGGCTTTCACAGAAGCTGTTTCTAAAGAGCTTAAGAAGAAGGGCAAAGTTCAGCTTGTAGGATTTGGTACATTTGAGACTGCTAAGAGAGCAGCTAGAACAGGTAAGAATCCTCAGACTGGCGCAGCTATTAAGATTCCTGCAGCTGTTGTTCCTAAGTTCAAGGCTGGTAAGGCTCTTAAGGATGCCGTTAACGGAAAGAAGAAATAATTTCAATAAATTAGGACCATTGATAAATCAATGGTCCTTTTTATTTGCTTAAAAACGTCCTTTAAACATCTCCTCAAGCCTCTTCTGCTCCTGGTAGATATCATTGTTTATTCTCATATCCTGTTCAATAAGATTTCTGATGTACTTTGTTGCTGACATATTGGCCGCTTTTGCCATATGTTCAACGTAATCCCTATATCCTCTGATATCGAGCAAAAGGAACTTATCCTTTTCATAACGGCTGCCTTTTTCCTGTTTAGAAGCCTTTTCTGCTGTTCTTGGTTTGCTGTAATGCTGATCCTGTAAAGGCTGCATCATTTGCTGCTGTACAGGTTGCTGAACAGGCTGATTATACATCGATTGCTGTTGCAAATAAGCCGCTCTTTCCATCTGTTCAGGTGTATACTGTGGCTGATTCATATAGAGTGCCTGCTGATATCCATTATTTGCGGGCTGTGGCTGTGCATATGCTATATTCTGCGGCTGCTGTACATTCACCTGTGGCATAGGCTGAGCACTATTGTCAACAAATTGCTGAACAGGTTGCTGTATTGGCTGCTGGATCTGCTGATATTCGTTCGGTACGACAGGCTGTTGCAACTGTGAAGTAATCTGAGGTTGTGTCATTTGCGGCTGTATCGTCTGATTTACAGGCTCAAATTGGATTGGCGCAACAGTCTCTACAGAATTTAGCGCTTGTCCAGAATTCTCATTGACCGCACTAGTCATATTGATTATTTTTGGCTGAACATCAGATGCAGTCTCATTTTTATCAATAACAACTGTTTTTGTCTCTTCTGGCTCTTGTTTTTCATTTAAAACTTTATCAGCCTCGGTTGAATTATTTACATTATTCGCATTTTCTGAGTTTATTTTCTCATCTACAGCTGCTGTACTTTCTTTTACAGGCTCTGTGACAGTCTCAACCTCGTGATTTATCAGCTGTTTTTCTTCTGTTTTCTCAACAACAGCCTTTACTTCACTTACTTCCGGCTTTTTCTCAGCATTTTCATTATTATTTGATTCTTTAGAGTGTGATTCTATCTCGCTAAGCTTCTGCATATCCTTAAAAAGCCCTTTTGAAGCCTTTTTAGCGCCGTTTTTTAACATACTAGCTTTGCTGCTTGCCATTACTCATTCTCCTCCAAATACTCATCAATAAAGTCATCATAATCTCTTGCTGCCTGAGAACCACCGGCATATTCGAAAAGATCCATCTTCATAGTCTGTGCTTCTTCTACAGATACATTCAGTCTGATCTTTGATTTAAATACCTTGGTCTCAAGATAATTTGCTTTTTCCTCGATATCACCGATCCATATCTTAGAATTTGAAGTATTTCTCACTTTTGTAACAAGAATTCCGGCAACTTTTAGCTTGTCGTTAGTATAATCGCGTATCTGGCCGATGAACTGGTACAATCTTGAAAGACCCTGAAGTGAATAAGCTCCAGGCTCAAGAGGGATAATTACCTCATCTGCCACTGTAAGAATGTTCATAAGAACTACTCCCAATGCAGGGCTGCAATCAAATACGCAGTAGTCATAATCAACTTGAATCTCAGTAAATGCTTCTTTAATCAGCCTTTCTCTTCCAAGTCCTGTAAATGTCATATCTGCTGAAGCCAGATCAATTCCACCTACAATTAGGTCGAGGTTCTCGGCAATAGGTATAATTGCCTTATTTATGTTCTTTTTCTTCTCCATAACCTCGAAAAGCTTCGCAGGTACATTCTGATAAAAGTATTCCTGTTGTTCCTCTGTAAGTTCATCAATATCTTCAGGATCCGGATCTATCTCATTTAAGTCAATTCCTGCTGTCATTGAGAGGTTTTCCTGAGGATCAGCGTCTACAACAAGCACCTTAAATCCTCTTCTGGCAAGTCCGGCCGCCATTGCATAGCTTGATGTAGTCTTAGCTACGCCCCCTTTTTGGTTACTAAAAGCAATAATTCGCATATCTCCTCCTAAAACTCTATAAATAAAGCTTATGTCTTAAATTTAATGCCCTATACATTATAGATTACTGAATATATTATTTCAATATGTAATATTATTGATATACTTCATTTATGCCATAAATATCATACATGTTATATAACATAAATATTATTATTCCTGAAAACCTTTTACTAAATTCTTAAATTTCGTGGAAGTACTGTTATATAACAAATATAAAATATATTACACAATCCAAGTATATTTCTTTTGTCATGGGTTATAATATATGTTAAATAATATATATACTATTTTCAATGTTATATAACTTAAATAATTTCTTACGTTATATAATAAATATATCTCAAATATTATATATCATTCAGTTTCATGATCATTTAATATAAATATATGATATGTGTTATATATCTTATATCTAATTCAACAGCGCTGAATGTTATATATAATGTATACAATATATGTATCGCTGTAAACGTCTACTTTATAATTATTATATATCATATATTATATAAATATTTACAATGTTTTATATATACAAATTATATCCATTGATTATATATCTTATATATTACTACTTTTATTGCTTTAATATATTTCATTAGCTCTTTTTTGATTTAGGATCTGGTTCACGGCCAGAATTATTTTAGCCTCTTTATTTTATATATGTTATATATATCATTTTTTTTATCGTTTCACGCTCAATCTATTTCCATTATACTCACAATCTGCGGTGTATAGAGACCAGTTCATCTTACATCATTAAAAAGATGTTATATACCATATATAGTTTATTATTCTGGCAAAAGACTTTATCAGATTGCAAAAACATATATAAACGATGTCGTTTATATATGTTATATAAATCTATTGTACTGCTACAGCTTGATTTATATCAATTAAATTATATATTCAAATCAACTCATATATCTTATTTATCTCATTTATATTATTGATTTTATATATCTTCATAAACTATATGTGTCATATATCTTCAATATGCAATATAAATCATTTTCTTTATATAAAATATATTCAATATATCGACGATATTTGTATTATACACCTAATATAATATACAATTGTTATATATGTAATATATTGTAGATGCTAGATATAATATCGCTATCTTATCTATCAATATTATATATGTTATACATTGTGTATGTTGTATATGTTGTATAAGACGAATGATTAATATATTATATTCATTTTATATATATATATATATATATATATTTATTTTATATATATATTTATTTTATATTTTCAATATATATATTATGTCATATTTATTTTATGCATATTATTTTTATAATGTAATATTTATATCTTAAATATAATTTATTTCATTGATATCACATATATTATATGTTAATGATATATAAACTATATCAAATATATTGAATATGTTTTAAATATGATTTATAATATAATATATATATGTTTTATTCAGGCGAGAATTATAAATCCATAGTCCTAAATGTTTTATCCTGTTCCAGGAGTTTGAGTTTGCTTTTAGGGTGAATTTATTATTTATGATCTTATATTTTCTTAGATCCCTGGCCTTTTAGTTAGTTTTTGCATTATGTATTTGAAAAAAAAGCAGAAAATGTTAATTTTCATCAACTTTTGTGGCGTTTTTATTCATTTTTGGTTATATTGCATTATTAGGAGTCTAAAACATATATTTATACGTTTATATTATATAAAAAACTTATTATGAAATTATAAATAATTTATAAAGTTGCAATCAACAAAATGCAAATTAGTAAAATTCTGGGCAGTAGCTTATAAGCCAGTATTTATGCAGCTTTATAATAGTGCATGTTACTTTTGCATTTAAATCATATATAATTGCAAGTTTTAATTCATTTACGTTATATCGATAACCTTTGTCTGCTTTTAATATCGCTTGATATCTACCGCATTTACTGGTGTTTAACATTATTATTAATTCTATGTTTTATAATTAATGTTATTTTTTGTAAACTTCTAAAATGTTTTGAATGCAATTATCCATTATAGTCAATAATTTGATTCGTCAATTTTGCTAAACAGGTATTTTGTTATAATTTTAATTCTATCAAATTAAATCTATTAATAGAATATACATATCGATAGATATTTATACAACTATATATATCATATGCAATTTTATATATATAACTTTATTTTTAGAAATGTACTTTATTATTAAATGATATATTAATTCAAATATTATATCGTTTGTTATATTTAAGATCTTATAATTAATTCATGTTTAAACTTCTAAATATAAGATATTTTGTTAATTTTAGCTGTTATTTTATTAAGATTTTATCTCATTTTTTATTATTGTCTCTTTATTATTATTGCTTGTACTTTTTTTACTTTATTTACATATATATTTTTTTATTACATCCTGAATTACTGAGATCAGCACTATTTAATTAGTTCTGGTCTCTTTTTTTATTCATCTTATTCATTGCACTATTTTTTCTTAATAGATAGAATTGAGAGATGATTTTGAATAATTTTTTCCAGATTTTTTTAAATAGAATGATATATCAAATGAAATTTTAGAATCATGATTTTTTAAATTTAATTAGTAAATCTATTTATTAGAAGACAACAAAATGGTTGTTTATTTAATAAATAAATACTACAGTTCTTTTATTTATTAATACCGCTGGAAAGCTAGTAAATATCAAGCATATCTACATTTAATGTGACTTAAATAGGGACTATGAGCGAATAAATAGGGTATGAGAAGTGAGCAAAAAGGGTAATATGGGTGACTAAAAAGGGAAAGAGAGATTTAGTTCTTATTGTGCCGTAAATGGGGGTGAAAGGTGATATAAAAGGGAGTAACTGGTGTAGATAATAGGAATAGATAATAAAAGGTGACTAAAAAGGGAACGAAGAATATTAAGGTGTATAAAAAGGGCGCATGACTATTATTATAAGTAAATCAATGAAAAGGGGCCTATTTGTCTCTATTACAACCGCTTTAATGATATTGTTCCATGTATTTGATCCATTTATTTACTTTTAAAGGTGACTAAAAAGGGAATAAGGAGAATAAAAAGGGAATCGTAATTCAAATAAATGTTGAATAGCCGGATGATCTGACAATATTTTTCCATTATTTTGAGCTATTGGCCATCTGGTGGGCTACAAATAGATTACTTTTTATATTAAAAAGAGAAGATATAGCCTCTAAAAAATCATTTATGGACATTAATTTATATATTTATATAGCGAAGTGGTCTAAAAGGGGAATAAAAAGTGACGTAAATGGGAATGAAAATAACCATATAGGTCAAACCATTTAGGTCAAAGGTTACTATAAGGGGAACGTATTGTCTGAAAGGTGCACAAAAGGGGAACGTATAATACAGACTGATTTGGTCAACTAATTATGGGCTAAAATTCCAGGAAATATACAAAATATAGGAAATTTTTGCTTGAAAGTGACAAAAAAGGGAATATAATAATAGTTAAAGTAAAATAAAAGGGAATGTTATTTATTTCTTCAAACCTAAAGGTGCATAAAAAAGGAATTATACAACATTTTTATGGTGACCGAAAAGGGAATTTAGTAGTCGGGGGATATATGCAGGAAAAGAAGAGAGAGCAGCTGGTAGTCAGTAAGAGCTATAAGAAGTCTAATGAACTCATCAATGCGATGGGAAAAGGAACTGCACTGAGCCAGAAGCTTTTTGCTATAGGAATGCAGCACATTACTGTTGATAATACCAACAATGTTGTTGCAACGATTTACGGATCGGAGCTTAGGAAGATGTTTAACTCAAGTTCCGGTTCTTTGTATGAGCATATAGAGGCTTTATGCGACAGACAGATCAAGGGCGCTACCATTTTTGACTGGAATTTGCTTATGAAGGACAAGGAAAATGGTAAGATTGAAGCTCATCAGGTCGTGACAGATGCTTCGTTTAAAGATGGAACGCTCAAGCTTAGGTACAATAACTCTTTAACAGATAAAATTGTTAATTTGCAGAAGAATTATACAGTACTTAGTTTGGCTGATACCTTGAGCCTTAAGAGTGTTTATTCTTTAAGGCTTTATGAGATGCTTAAGTCTGCTTATGACTATAAGAAAGCACTGACTAAAGAAGCGGGAGAGCAGGCTTTTGATTATAATCTTACTGAATTGAAATTGGAGCTTGGAATCATCAATTCCGGTGGTAGTAAAGAGATTAAGTCTGAGCTTGAGAAGGATTTTCCTGATTATGACAGAATTGATGAACTTGCTGAGAAAACCGGCCAGACGAAATATAAAGAATATAAGATCTTTAATAGAAATGTTCTTAGTAAAGCTAAGGATGAGCTTAATAAGAAAACAAGTCTGAATGTTGATTATGAGCCTATCAAAAGTGGAAGAAGGGCGGTAGGTATAAGGTTTTTTGTCAGTCAGAAAGAGAGCATTGCTGAAAAGAGCAAGTCTCTTATTATCAACAAAGATGAGGTTTTGGATGATCTTATCGATCTTTTACACAATGATTTTAAAGTAAAAGAAATTCGTGAAATTGCAGAATCAGCTGAGTATGATTTTGAAAAGATCAGAAAATCATACGAATACATGCTCTCTTACCCAAGTAAGATCGATGTACCGATAGCTTTTTTGAAGGAATGTATTAAAAACAAATACTATAACAATGTTGCGACACCTAAGTATCCTTCAACGAATACTTTTAATAGTTTTGAGCAAAATTCTGAAGAGAATTTTGAAGAACTGGAGAGGATGCTGTTAGACAACTGATGTTTAAGGCATATATGTTATATAACATATATGCCTTAAATTTTTGTATATTACTAGAATAGCGAGGACATTATGGAAACAATTGTATCTAAACTACTTATCTTTGGCGATATGCCAAGTGACTCGATTCTTATGGAATTGACGTCTGTGAGCAAGGAGTTTCATAGTGGAAACTATGAAAAAGAAGACTTGATAGCCAGGATTTATAAGCAGGTTAAACGGCTCCTGGTATTAGGTACTTCCTGTGCTTTTGATACCAATCTCTGGCACAATTATCTTACTTATCTTTTGATTATGGATGAGAATCCCTTTAGTCTGACTTGTGAAAAAGTAGGAAGCAAGGATGGAAGCGTAAATCATTTTGCGAAAAATGATTTTGCAGCCTTTTTGAACCTGTTTAACTATGATTTTTCTGAACTTGAAGATGCGCTTGGCATAGATTGTTTTTCCTGTATTACCAATTACAAAGCAATTGATAAGCCAAAGCTAATGTACAACGGCAATGTAAGTGAAAAAGTAAGAATGCTTAGCGATAAGCTTGGTAGTGCGAAGGATGAGAATGAGTTTTTTGACATTATGACAGGCTTTTATAAGCAGATAGGAGTTGGTTCATTTGGCCTTAATAAAGCATTCAGACTTAAGGAATTACCAGGTGAAATGCTTGAATTCAGCCCTATCAGCAATATGGATCCGGTAGTGCTAGATGATCTTATTGGGTATGATCTTCAGAAGGAAAAGCTGATTGCTAATACTAAGGCCTTTGTTGAGGGAAAAAAAGCTAATAATGTTCTATTGTTTGGCGATAGCGGAACAGGAAAATCAACAAGCATCAAGGCAATCGTAAATGAATTTTATAAAGACGGTCTTAGAATGGTTGAGATATATAAGCACCAATTCAGGCTTCTTTCGCAGCTTATATCACAGATTAAGAACCGAAATTATAAATTTATTATCTATATGGATGATCTTTCTTTTGAAGAAAATGAGTCTGATTATAAATTCCTCAAAGCAGTAATTGAGGGTGGTGTTGAGACAAAACCTGATAATGTGCTGATTTATGCTACTTCTAACAGGAGGCATTTGATAAAAGAGACCTGGAAAGACAGACGAGATGTCGAACAGGATGGAGATATTCACAGATCGGATACGATGGAAGAAAAATTGTCACTGGCTAATCGTTTTGGTGTGACAATTGGGTACTATAAGCCTTCCAGACAGGAATATTACAACATAGTAAAGGAACTTGCGCAAAAAGAAGGAATTGCGTTTGAAGATGAAGAACTGTTCAGCGAAGCGGATAAATGGGAATTATACCATGGCGGTATTTCAGGTAGAACAGCAAGACAATTCGTAAATTATCTGCTGTCAAGGATCCCACTTTAAATTCGGGCAATCATTGGCGCATCCCTGAAGGTTTTCATTTCTTACTTCGCAGGAAGCATTGCGGCAATCTTTACACCTAAATGTATAATGGTATGAATATCTGAGTTTGCAAGCACGACAACAGAAAGGCATACTGCTGTTTCTTGCTGTAAAAGTTCGGCCACATCCGATGCATGTTTTTACAAGATTATGCGACATATTATACCCTCAAAAAAATGTTTGACGCTATATAATCATTATCAAATTAGTTTTAGAGATATTCAATAAATTTACCATTAAATGATAATAAAAATAATGGTTTTTATTCATGATATGGGATATCATTTATGTATTAAATTGATGTTGGGGCTTTATATGCATGAAATGAGTTATATTTTGAAAATGGTTAATATGGCGATTGAGGTTGCAAAAGAAAATAATGCGGGTTCAGTCAGGCAGATTGAGGTAGTGATTGGTGAAACAAGCGGCGTAATGCCGTACTATATGTATAAATACTATCCTGATGCTGTAAAAGGTACTATTCTTGAAGGAGCAGAGCTTATTTGTACTGAGGCAAAGGTTAAAGCTTTATGTGAAGAATGCGGGAGTGAGTATTATCCAAGTCGTGAAAACAGGTATCTTTGTCCTAATTGCGGCGGCAGAAAAGCACATATTATCGAGGGCAAAGGCGTTGTTTTGAAGAATGTTGTAATTGAAGATTGATCAAAAAATAATATATATTGCATTTGTGGTTAATGACATATATAACATATATTTTATATGTATGTTATATAACATTACGGAGGTTTCGTATGCGTACCATATATTTTGATTGCAAGATGGGTGTGGCTGGAGATATGATGGCTGCGGCACTTTTGGGATTAGTCAGGGATGAAGAAAACGCAATATCCGAATTGAACAATATAGGAATTCCGGGAATCGAATATAAGCTGGAAAAGACTACGAAATGTGGTATTGCAGGAAATCATCTCTCAGTATTTGTTAATGGTGATGAAGAGATTGCCTACAATGGACATGATGATGAAGATGCTCATGACCATCATAATCATCATAATCATCATAGCCATGAACATTACAGTCATGACCACGAAAATAATGATCATGAACATGACCATTACAGCCATGACCACGAAGATAGTGAACATGGCCATCATGATCATGCGCATGTTCACCATTCTCTTTATGATATCGAGGATATTATTGAGAATTTGAACACATCCAAAGAGGTGAAGAGTGACATACGCGAAGTCTATCAGCTTTTAGCTGAGGCCGAGAGTAAGGTTCATGGAGTAGCGGTCGATCAGATTCATTTTCATGAAGTTGGAAATATGGATGCTATTGCCGATATTACTGCTGTATGTTACCTGATGCATGTTCTTGAACCTGATAATGTGATTGTTTCGCCTATTAATGTTGGAAGCGGAACAGTAAAATGCGCACATGGAATTCTTCCTGTTCCTGCGCCCGCGACAGCGCTTCTTTTGACGGATATTCCTAGTTATGAGAGCACTAGAATAGAATCTGAGCTGTGTACTCCGACAGGAGCTGCGCTGGTTAAGTATTTTGCAGATAGATTTGAGAAACAGCCTGTTATGGCAGTTAAGAGTATTTCCTATGGTATGGGAAAAAAGGATTTTCCACAGGCAAATGCTCTCAGAGCAATGTTGGGAATAACTGAAGAAGATAATGAGAGTGTTGTGGAACTATCATGTAACATTGATGATATGACACCGGAAGAAGTTGGATTTGCGACTGAACGCCTCATGAAAGCAGGTGCACTAGAGGTTTATACAGTATCAGCTGATATGAAAAAGAACAGACCGGGCCTAGTTTTGTATTGTATTTGTAAACAAGAGGATAGAGATGAAATACTCTCACTTATGTTTGCTAATACGACAACGTTAGGAATTAGAGAGAATATTTGCAATAGATATACTTTGTCGAGGGTTATTGAGAAGGTTCAGACGCCCTATGGTGAAATCAGAATTAAAAGAGCGACCGGGTTTAACGTCAGTCGCTCGAAATTTGAATATGATGATCTTGCTGGAATTGCTGATTGTACCGGCAAATCACTTTTGGAACTTAAGAGGGAACTTAATTCACTCAGCTGACCTTTATTCAGCAGCATCACGATATTGTTCGTAAATTTCTTTGAACTTGTCGAAGTTCTTTTCAAAAGCATCTACCACTTCAGTGGAGAAGCTACTTCCTTTTTGAGATATGATTTCACGCCTGGCCTTATCTATGGGCCAGGCATCTTTATAGCATCTTTTGCTGGTAAGTGCATCAAAAACATCAGCAACAGATACTATTTGAGCGTAAATGTGAATGTGATGCCTTTTTATACCCTGTGGATAGCCGGTTCCGTCCCATTTTTCATGATGTTCATAGGCTATTATTTTTGCAAACTGCATAATGGGACCTTTTGAATTCTTTAGAAGATCCATTCCATAATTGGTATGAGTTTTTATGATTTCAAATTCTTCAGGAGTAAGTTTTCCTGGCTTCTCAAGAATATCGTTTGGTATCATTAGTTTGCCGACGTCGTGAAGCATAGATGCTGTTTTTAGGATTTGAAGCTGTTTCTCATCAACACCGAGTGCTCTGGCAAGGATAACAGTATATTCAGATACTCTTTGGACGTGCTTTCCTGTCTCTCCGGATTTTGCCTCAGATATTTCCGCAAGACTTTGAATGGTATCATACTGGGCTTGCGTGAAACGTTCAATATATAGCTCTTTTTCCTTCGCTTCATTTTCCCTTAAGATGCTGTATTGATGATATTTTATGTCTGTACGATGGAAAAATACCATTGCCATAAAAACAAGGACTGCGATAAAGTAGTACCAGAACGCTTCAGTTACCGAATAATAGGTTCCGCTATAAGTTCTGTAAAGATCCAGCTCGTATAAAGAAGTTATTATAAAGCATACAGATACAAAAAAGATGACGGCGGCGGTAGATTTTCTGCTTGATTTGTGCTGAGCAAGAAATACTATGTATTTTCGAGTTAAAAGCCAGCAATATATTGAAGCCAACACATAGACCACCAAAGAAGAAAGTGGAGTTTTTCCAATGAAGTGCGCAAGTGACTCTGTAGCAAACATCATAAGAAAGGAAATCAATGATGTAGAGAAACTTGCACCAAACTTTTTGGAAAAAAGAAATGCTTGAAGCGGAATGGGGCCTACAAAGAATATCGAATACAAAATGGCAGCAATTATGTAACTTTGCTCAAATGTTAAATTTAAATTATATATTATTGTTTTTTGCGTATAATACAGCAAAATCACACCGACTATTTCCCAGGTCGGTGTGGCGTAGAGGATTACATATAATAATTTTGAGAATCTTTTGTTAAGAAAATCATCTGCATATGTGTAGCGGAAAATGAAAAGAAAGCCAAATAAGGACCACACATATGGAGCGATTCCGTAAACAATTTCTCTAAGTAGCATAATCACTCCGTTGCTAAAGTTTGAATTGCGCTTTGTGAGTTTTTGATAGTATCTTCGACGGATTGCTCACCGTTTATGCATTTGAAAAGCTGCTCGCCAAAAACATCTTCAATTCTGGACCATTTTGTTGTGCGTGGGCGTACCCTTGAGTTGTTAGTTCCTGAGTAAATTGCTTCAAAAAACGGATACTTTTTAAGTATTTCAGAATCCCTGAATATGCTGTTTCTTGTAGGAATTCCACCAAATTCAAGCGCTTTAATCTGAACATCTTTACTTGTCAGGTATTCGATAGCCTCAAGAGCAAGTTCTTTATTTATAGAATTTTCTGTTATGCCCATAAGCCAGTTTCCAATTTCTCCTGTAGGAAGTATTTCAGCAGAGGAATCTTTCTTTCCGGGAATCTGCTCGATGCTTGCAGAAGCACCTGTTCCTGAAATGAACCATGATGGCCAACCTAATGCAATACATGCTTCTCCCGACGATACAGCTGCTACCAGATCGTCTTTTTCATAGTTGGCACCGGTAGCATATAGCTTACAATAGAATTCTAGTGCTTCACGACTTTCGGCACTGTCGATAACCACTTGATTTCCGTCGAAGATATCGCCTCCGAACGCCCAGAGTATTGGCAGAAAATCAGAGACTATAGGGTTCCCGGACTGTCCTCTAATCGCATAGCCTTTTTTTCCTGCCTTTTGCGCTTTTTCTGCTGCTTCGAAAATTCCTTCCCAGTTTGATAAGTCAGCACTGGAGTCAAGAGCGGATTCATTATAGAATATTAGCTGGACATTTCCTGAAAATGGGAGCGCGTAAGTTGCACCAAGAGGATAAGGATCCTTGCCGAGAAGTCTGGACTTTTCGACAAAGTCTTCATCATCGGTATATCCAAGCTGAGTAAGGTTGCTCAACACCTTTTTTCAATATACTCAGGCATGAGAGGATCATCTATCATGATGATGTCATACTTTCCGGCACTGTTTCCGATGTCGGCCAGGGCATTATCGTGTATTTCATTGGCGCTTAATGGGATTACTTCAATTGTACAATTATGAGAGGCTTCGAAATCTGCCTTTACTGCATTTATTACATCACAATGTGAACCGCTCCTGGCAGCTATTTTGACGGTTGTTCCTGACGACGATACATTTCTTGCGGAATCTGTGTTGCCGCAGGCCACAGCACTTATGCATAAGAAAGAAGAAAGAATAATAGCAAATAGTTTCTTTTTCATGGCATGCCTCCACATAGTTTTGTAAAATAATATTACCATAATGCGTTTGCAAATATATGAAAAGAAAATAATCTAATAATAAATTTTTAATCACTGAATGGGCGGTAGGAATGATAAAACTAGATTTGATCACAGGATTTCTGGGATCGGGAAAGACCACTTTTTTAAAATTATATGCTAAATATCTGATCGATAAAGGCGAAAGGATATGTATCATAGAAAATGATTTTGGTGCAATAAATGTCGATATGGTACTACTGAGTGAGCTGGAGGGAGAAAACTGCAACCTAGAGATGGTTGTGGGAGGCGATGGCCTCGAAGCTCATAAAAGACGGCTAAAGACTAAGCTGATTTCCATGGCGATGCTTGGGTATGATCGCGTGATAATTGAACCATCAGGAATCTTTGATGTGGATGAGTTCTTTGACTTGTTGTATGAAGACCCAATTGATAATTGGTATGAAATAGGAAATGTCATCGCTATAGTAAACCTCCTTCAGGAAAGAGAGATGTCATTAAATTCAAGATATTTGTTCATGTCAGAAGTTGCGCAGGCCGGAAGCATCATTTTTAGCAGAGTAGATGAATGTGGAAGTGATGCGGTCGATGAAATGATACAGCGACTTAATGAGGTTATGAAGGAGTTTGGGTGCAATAGAAATATAGATAAAAACAATGTAGTTGCAAAAACGCTCAAAACTCTTGGCGTATCAGATTTTGACAGTATTGTTAAAAGTGGTTTTAACCGCTGCGAGCATGTAAAAATGCCTGTTGTAGAATCACAAGATTTTAATACTCTTTTTTACTTTGATTTTTGCATGAATGAAAATAAACTAATAGAGATATCCAGGGTCATAATGTCGCAGGATGAATTTGGAAATATTCATAGAATAAAGGGCATAATTCGCACAGATACTGGAGAATTCCATGAAATAAATATCACGCGAAATGATATATCGACCAATGTGGTCAAGGCTGAACGAGGCATTTTGATTGTGATAGGTGAGCAGTTAAACAAGGAAAAGATATCAGAATATCTTGGAAAACCTTCGATATAAACGGATCCAAACATTAAGTTTCATATATTATTTGTATTGTTGTGTTCATAATATAGTGCATTGTTTGATTGCATATAGTATAATATATAGTAGATTTTCTAACTGTTTATGCGGATTGCAAGGAATATACTTTATTCAGAGTCAGTGAATTAGCGTTACGCGGAGAATTCTTATGGACAAACATAGCAACGAAGGCAAAATTGGATACTCTACATCTGTTGAATTTACAGCTAGTGATATTCTGTTTATGTTAAAAGATCTACCGGATGCATGCTGTATTTTTAAAGTACTTACGGACCCATTCGGGACGGTTAAGGATATGTTGTTCTTATTTGCCAATGAGAAATATTGTCAGCTTGTTGGTAAGACGACTGCAGAACTTATTGGAAGTACATACTATAAGACTGTTGTAAACAGGGATGAGGACTGGATAAAATTCAGCTATCAGGCTGCTATTTTAAGGCAGTCTCATATGATGAGAACATACAATTCTCAGTTTGATAAATGGTTTGAGTTCTGGGCAGTACCTGTTTTCCAGAAAGGTTTTTGCGCATTTATTATTCATGATGTAACTGTAGTAAAGAAAAACGAAGAAGATACAGTTCAGGCTTTTAATACCAATAAACTGATCATCGATTGTGCGAAAGCAGTGTCTTCTGCAGAATTTGGAAAAGGTATTAGAAAGGCATTGAAACTTGTCGGGAAAGCGATAGAGGCTGACAGGGTTTATGTTGCAGAAGTTAAGGAAGGGCAGTTTTCAGTATTTCATGAATGGATAAGCGAAGCTAGCACGGCTGAACTTCCTTCGAAGAAAATGTTTGAAAAATATGACATAATGGCCCTGTGGCAAAGCCAGTTTGCCGATAAAAACTTTGCAGTAGTTAATGATACCGCTACTCTTATGGACACTCATACAGATCTCTATAAGGATATTTTTGCCGGAAGAATTTCGAGATATGTTGTTGTGCCGCTAAAGGATAAAAAGGACTTTATTGGATATCTTGTTGCTGATAACTATTCGAATGAGCTTGCAATTGATATAGTGGATGTTATGGAATCCGTTGCTGTATTTATTTCAGCCGAGATGCGAAATAAAGCTTTGACAGATGAGATGATGTACTTGGGAAGCCATGATACTTTGACTGGGCTTGGTAACAGATATGCACTAAATCAGACATTGATGCTTCTTACTGAAATGACCACAAGCGTTGGTGTCTGCTACTCTGACATCAATGGGCTGAAATCATATAATGATGAAAAAGGACATGCTGCCGGAGATGAACTTATAAGCGAAGCGGCAAGGATTTTTTCATCAGTTTTCAAGAAAAAATTCTGTTATAGGATAGGTGGCGATGAATTTATAGCTATTGTGCCTGAGATTGAAGAGGATATATTCAATGCAATGGTCGATAAGCTGAAACAAAAAGCCAAAAAGGTATCGATTTCTATTGGTTCTGTGTGGTCAGATGATTCAAAGAAGATAAATAATTTGATCAAAGATGCGGATGAGGCGATGTATACCAGTAAGATGGAATATTATAAGTCTCATGAAAGAAGGCATAATACGTAATATTAAAGGGACTTTAGCTGTTATAACGGCTAAAGTCCTTTTTCTAAAATACTGAATTTCTATTGGCTTTTTGTTTTTGATTACTTCATTTTTTTACGTATGAAGAATCTACCTTCTTTTCCCAATTACTGTGATGGAAATAGAAGAACATGATAATACTGCATACGAGCCAACCGGCGGGATAAGCAATGGATATTGGATATATTGAGGATGTAATGTGTGACGCAATAAACAGGTAAATCTGTCTGAAAAGTACAAATGAACTCAGCATAATATACATTGGAGCTTTTGCATCGCCAACTCCTCTAAGTGCACCGGCATGCGTTTGGTTACTGCAGCATAGAATGTCAAAAAAGCAGTTCATTCTGATAAAGAGTGTTCCGTAAGCAACAACCTCAGGATCGGAATTGAAAAGAGATACTATTTTGGGAGCAGCTATGAATTCAGGGATTACCAGTGCAATTGTACATATTGCTGCCAAAAACAGAGACTCGCGGATTCCTTTTTTGATACGATCAACGTTACCTGCGCCGGCATTTTGGCCAACAAATGTAGTGGCAGTCATGGCTATACTCTGCATTGGTAGCATGACAAAGGCATCAATCCTGCCATAAGCACCCCAGCCAGCAGTACTGTCTTTTCCAAATCTGTTGATATATCCCTGTACAAAGAGATTAGAAAATGAAATAACAGCCGCTTGGATTCCGGCAGGCATTCCTATCTGGATTATCTGAGAAAGCATTTTCTTATCTATAGTTAGCTCGTTTAATCTTAAATTATAGCATTCCTTGCTCAGGAAAAGAACCATTATTGTCAGTATCGCAGAAATGAACTGCGAGATTATTGTGGCGTAAGCAGCACCTGCTACTCCCATTTTCAGGTTTACGACAAAGAGTATATCAAGGATAATATTCAAAAATGAAGTTATAATAAGGAATATTAATGGTCTAAATGAGTCTCCCACAGCCCTCAAAATAGCGGAGCCGATGTTGTATAGCATGAGTCCTATTATTCCGAGGAAATATATCTGCAAATACTGTGTGGCCAGTGGCATAACTGATTCTGGGGTTGACATAAATACAAGAAGCGGCGGAGTAATGAAGTAGCCAAAAAGCATCAGCGCAGCACCTAGGATCATCGTGCAAACTATGCAGGTGTGGACTGCACGGCGGAGCCCCTGAATATTTTTTGCACCAAAATAGTGGGATATAACAACGCTTGATCCTGCTGAAAATCCCATAAAGAAACCTACGAGCGTATTTATTGCCGGTGCTACGCTGGTAACAGCTCCTAATGCGTCTGCACCGACAACCTGGCCGACAATTATGCTGTCTATTGTATTATAAAGTTGCTGAAAGACATTTCCGGCGAGCAAAGGGAGCGCAAAAAGAATCATCTCTTTGCGGATTGAGCCGGTGGTCATGTCCATTGTGGTTGACTTTGCCATATTATATCCATTCTTTCTGAATATATATTCAACGAGTGTCTAATTAGTTTAGCAGAAAAAAAGAGCCATCGCAATTCAAGCGATGGCTCGATTTATCCTTAAAATTCTATTAAGCAAGAGAAGCTGTGATGATAGCCATTGAGTATACTTCAATAGCATTGCAGCCACGTGAAAGGTCATTGATAGGAGCGTTAAGGCCAAGAAGAATAGGGCCATAAGCTTCGAAGTTACCCATACGCTGTGCAATCTTGTAACCAAGGTTACCTGCGTTGATATCAGGGAAGATGAATGTGTTAGCGTGACCTGCAACCTTTGAACCAGGAGCCTTCTGCTTAGCAACGCGTGGAGAAACAGCTGCGTCGAACTGAAGCTCTCCATCGATAGGAATCTCAGGATACTTCTCCTGAGCCTTCTTTGTTGCGTTCTGCATCTTAGTAACAGTATCATCCTTAGCAGATCCCTTTGTTGAGAATGAAAGGAATGCAACCTTAGGATC